>JGI24721J26819_10006438_pt1 | contig 11410 bp, 10 predicted proteins | sample YelNatPaOPGAMG01_FD_26819 | JGI IMG/M metagenome (IMG submission 26819)
TATATCCTTGATGCGTAGAGTTCGGAGAGCACCCTTCTATCCCTCTCGATTATTTTCACATAAAAGTCGAACCCTTCGCTTCCGATTTTGCGGACGATCGAGGCCGCAATGTAAACTTCTCCTCGGTATACCCTGAGTGTTCCGAGAACCTCCAGGTAGTCTCCTTGCTTGAAGCTTAGGAGAGTTTCGGCGAGCTCGCCCCAAGCTCTTACGCGAGCTGTCCCATCTCCGTCGCTCAGCAGCGCTTCAACCATACCACCTCGCTTTTCCAAGCCCGTGAGAACGCCTGCTACGCGTACCCGGTGCAGCTTAAGCGTGAACGATCCTGTTTCAAGCTCGAAGTCCACTACGGCACCCCGATCTACGACGGTCAACTTTTCTATTTCTTTCGGGAGCAACCTCACGTGGACATCCCTAACATCTGCACACACGAGCGGTTTCGCGGTCGAAACCATCCGCGAGCTTTAGAGTTTACGCTTAGCGCGCGCCATGTCTTTACTCCGCCTTTAGCTCAAGGTTGTCGAGTTTTCCTGCGCTCGATGACCCCACCGGACGTCAGCGTGAAGCTTAGCGCTTTGACGCGCGCGTAAAGCCTTTTAGAGTGGTATTTCAAGCCTGTACAGGGGGCTATGCCCAAAGTTAACACCAAGCTTGTCCGTTGGGATGAGGTTGTTGAATGGTGCCGGGCCCTTGCTGGACGCATCGAGGAATCGGGCTACAAGCCTGATATCGTGGTGGCGATCGCTAGGGGCGGCTACGTGCCGGCTAGGCTTCTCTGCGATTTCCTCGATGTACACGATCTCCTCAGCTTGCAGATCCTTCATTGGGGGAAGGCGGCCGAGATAACGGCTATAGCGCACGTGAAGTACCCCTACGAGCTCGACCTTTCCGGCAAGAGAGTCCTGCTAGTTGACGACATCGTGGATACGGGGGACTCTGTGATCGTCGCTCGCGACTACATCTCGTCGCGCTGGAAACCGGCCGACCTGAAGGTGGCCGCTATGCAGTGGATATCGCCAGTAGCAAAAATAAAGCCCGACTTTTACGTAGATGAGGTTAAAGAGTGGATCTGGTACCAGTATCCATGGACTCGCGCGGAAGACACTACGAACTTCTTCGAAAAGATTATCGGTGAGAGGGCGAAGGAGGGCAAGAAGGAGTGGACGTACGAAGAGCTGGTCAGGGAATTCAAGGAGTGGTACGGCATCGATGTGGGCGAAAGCTACTACAAGCTGGCCCTCAACAGGCTCCTGCGCGCGGGCAAGCTCGAGCAGCGCGCCGGCAAGTACGCGGTCAAACAGTAGGGACGGATGAACATACGGATCTACCGTAGCGGGGGCATAGTCGTAGAAGCCGGCGGGAAGAGGCTGCTGCTGGATCCAACCGGCATCCCCGATAAGAAGCCAGACCTGGTTTTTGTTTCCCACGCGCACAGCGACCACTGCAGGCCCAGCGTCCTCAGAGCGCTGAGTGGCATCCCGAAAGTAATGAGCCCTGCGACGCGCGACCTTGTGGATCCGAGGCGTAGGCTCGACAATGTAGTGGCAGTGAGCGCAGGGGAGGAGGTTGAAGTCGCTGGTCTGCAGCTAGAGGCGCACGAAGCCGGGCACGTGATAGGGAGCTTGCAGCTGAGGTTTAACGCGGGGGCGACTATAGTGTATACAGGCGATTTCAACCTGGAGAGGAGAATTGTTATGAGACCGGCGCCTGTGCTCAAAGCCGATGTGCTCGTGATAGATTCGACGTACGGTCACCCCAGCTATTCCTTCCCTCCGCGCCCCCGCTTGTACAAGGCGATCGTTCAAGCTGCTCGAGAAGCTGTAGAAGAAGGCAGGGGGGTCGCGCTTGCTGCCAGGGTTTTAGGTACAGGGCAGGAGCTAACAGCCTTACTTTCGCTGGTCGCCAAGCTCGTACCATTCGTTGAAGAGAAAATAGCTGAAAGGAATAGAGTTTACGAGAAGTACGGCGAGCCGCTCGGCGAGTACGCTGTCCACGCCCTTAAACCGCCAGAGGGTGCGGTTGCGGTCGTCTCCCTTTCATCGAACCATCCGGGAGCCGTGCCGTGCACTGGTTGGGCGGTTAAGAGCGGCTTCCCCCTTTCAAGCCACGCCGGTTTTAACGATCTCATCAGGTACGTTGAGGAGAGCAGAGCCTCCATAGTGTACGCTTTTTCGGGGTTTGCTGGACGCTTCGCCGATCACGTTTCGCACGAGATTGGAATCGAGGCGCATCCGCTTTAATAGCTGAGAAAGCGCGCGCACCAGGAAGTAACCTCAGCTAACGCTTAAAAGCTGCGATCTCAAGACACCTGTAACGTGATGAACCAGGCTTAGCCGAGTGCGCGATGACGAAGATCTTGAGTGCTGAGAGCTTTTAATGATAATTGCAGAAGAGCTCTGACTTGTGCTCGCACGTTATCCGGTGTACGAGGGTATGCTTCTCTCGCGATCTAGCGTAGCGCTTGCAGCGTGTCTCGTAAGCGTTTTCGCTTGCTGAGAGAAGTTTAGCATTACATCGTTGCGATGTGGGTTTAGAGATTTAAGGATAAAGTTTGAAAGCATTTATAATCACTTTATAGATAGTTCTTTAAAGGCCTCCTCGCACGGGAGCGCCGATGGGAAAGCTGGAGGGCAGCAATGAGGTTAGCGTCCTACCCGATAAAGTGTTCGAGGGCGTTCCCAAAGCTCCCTACGGCCTACTTGAGGCGCTAAGAAGGGTTCAGGCCGTTTACGGCTATTTGCCGCCTGAGGGGATAAGAAGGGCTGCTGAGTACGTTGGGGTCCCCTTCGCCCAGGCGTACGGTGTGGCCACATTCTACCACCAGTACAGCTTGGAGCCGATCGGCAAGTACCGGATACTGGTCTGCATGGGCACAGCCTGCCACCTTCGGGGGAACAGCTTGAACATCGAGTTTCTGCGCACGCTTCTTGGCTTGAAGCCCGGTCGCAAGACCACTGAGGATAAAATGTTTTCCGTCGAGGAGGCTCGTTGCTTCGGGTGTTGCGGCCTGGCGCCTGTGGTCGTCGTCCAAAAGCCAGATGGCGGAAACGAGATCGTGGGGAGGGCTAACCCGCGCACCCTGCGCGCACTCGTCGAAAGGTACCGCAGGCAGGAGAGAGGTGGTGCGAAGTGAACTGGACGCTGCTCGACAGGTGCTGCGAGAAGTGCACGCACTCGCCTGAAAAACCTTGCCCCGACTATATCGAGTGTCGGCTCTCCGGTCCACTCTGCCATGACGACGAGCGGTGCAGGGAGATGAGACGCCAGAGGCTCGAGGAGCTACGGTACGGCGAGAAGGGCGCGAAGATCAAGGTGCCGATGGCAAGCTGCACGCTCGCGACAGGGGCGGAAGCCGTGTACCACGCGGTCGAAGACGCTGTCAAGAATATGGGCTTGGAAGCCACTATCACGATATCCGGGTGCCATGGTTTAGACTTCATCGATCCGTGGCTGGAGCTCTCGGCGAAAGGGATGCCCACCGCAATCTACGCGAACGTGAAGCCGAGCGACGTGCCGCGTATCCTCGAGGAGTACTTTGTCAAACGCGATGTCAGCAGAGCGTTCGCGCTTAAAGAGAGAGTGGGCGCAGCGAGCGGGGAGGATAAAGTCCCTCTACTCGGCGAGCTAGGCTTCTGGGCGAAGCAGTACAAATGGGTTTCGCGCAACTGCGGAGTCGTCAACCCCGAGTCGCTGGAGGAGTACGTGGCCAGCGGCGGCTACAGGGGCTTGAGCAGAGCGTTCAAGCTGGGTCCCGAGGCGACGATCGAGGAGATACTGAAGAGCGGTTTGAGGGGGAGGGGAGGGGCAGGCTTCCCCACGGGGATGAAGTGGAGGATTACGCGCCAGCAGAAAGCGACGCCGAAGTACGTTATAGCGAACGCCGACGAGGGCGACCCCGGCGCGTTCATGAACAGGCTCCTAGCCGAGAGCGACCCCTTCAGGATTATCGAGGGTTTGACTATAGCCGGTTACGCGATCGGGGCTAACCAAGGCTACATATTCGTGAGGGCCGAGAAGCCGCTGATGGCGAAGCGTTTGCAGAAGGCTGTGGAGGAGGCTAGGCGCTGCGGGCTCCTGGGCAAGAACATACTCGGCTCAGGCTTCGACTTCGACATCGAGGTGATACTCAGCGCTGGAGCGTTCGTTTGCGGCGAGGAAACCGCGATGATCGCGGCCATCGAGGGTAAAAGGGCTTGGCCGAGGCAGAGGCCGCCCTACCCGGCAGAGAAGGGGCTATGGGGCAAGCCCACCGCTATTAACAACGTTGAGACTCTGGCGCACGCGGCAACCATCATGGCGGAGGGGGCGGAGAAGTTCGCGGCTATTGGCACAGAAAAGACGAAGGGTACGAAAATGTTCTGTGTGACAGGTGCTGTGAAGAGGGTTGGGGCCTACGAAGTGCCCATCGGGACGAGCATTAGGGTCCTAGTAGAGGAACTGGCGGGGGGCGCGCCCGAAGGGGTAAAGGTGAAAGCTGTTCAGATTGGTGGCCCCTCTGGAGGGTGTATCCCAGCCAACTTGCTTGACTTGCCGTTAGACTATGAGACTCTGCAAGGTGCTGGTGCGATAATGGGTAGCGGAGGTATTGTGGTCATTGGACACGAAAACTGCATGGTGGATGTAGCCAAATTCTTCCTCACTTTCACGTCAGCTGAGTCGTGCGGCAAGTGCATACCTTGCAGGGTTGGGTTGAGGGTCATGTGGAGTATTCTCGACAAGATCACGAAGGGCGAAGGCACGGAGGAGGATCTGCAGGTTTTGAGGCAGGTGGCGGAAACCGTGAGGTCGGCTAGCTTGTGTGCGCTCGGAGGGACAGCGCCAAACCCGGTTCTCTCCACGTTGAGGTACTTCATGGACGAGTACGCCGCACACATCCGCGAGAAGCTCTGCCCCGCGCTCGTTTGCAGCGCTCTCATCAAGTACAGAATAGACGAGGAGAAGTGCATCGCCTGTGGGCAGTGCGCGATGAACTGCCCAGCTAGCGCGATATCGAAAATCGAGAGCGGGAAGTACAGGATAGACGAGAGTTTGTGCATCAAGTGCGGGGTCTGCTACACTGTCTGCCCTGTGAAGGCCGTTTACAAGGTTACAGGGGCGCGTGCAGGGTGATCAGTGTGGTTAAGGTAAAGATCGACGGGAAGGTTGTGGAGGTGGAGCCAGGAACTACAGTGCTGGAGGCGGCGGAGAAGGCTGGGATAGAGATACCGCGGCTCTGCGTTGTGCCAGGGCTGTATGAAGGCTCGAGCTGCAGGCTCTGTCTCGTGAAAACCCCAGCTGGTAGGCTCTTCCCCTCCTGCAACTACCGCGTGTATAGGGACGAGGAGTTCCTAGCCAGCACGCCCGACCTCTGGGAGATGCGGAGGGTCAACTTCGAGCTCCTCCTCAAGTTCCACAGGATAGAGTGTTGGGCTTGCGAGAGGAAGAGCTCCTGCTCCCTCGTCGAGCTTTCGAAAGAGCTCCTCGTGGACGGCATACCGGTGTGCTCGGAGTGCCCGCTGCCGCCTAACGAGTGCCTCCTGCTCAAAGGCGAGCTGTGTTTAGGCATGATCGCGCAGTCGGGGTGCAACGCCGAGTGCCTGGTGAGCGGAGGCGAGTGCTGGGGCTGCAGAGGACCTATTACGAGGGAGGACATCCTTGAGCGAGCTTTCACCCATTACAGGGAGCTCGGCTTCGACGTGAAGGAGGTCATAGGCAAGGCGGAAATCTACTGGAACTCGGCGCCCGGCTTCGCAACAGTTAAAAAAGTAGCTGAAAGGGTGGCGGGCCGTGGCTGAAACGCTGAAGTTGACGATCGAGGAAGTGCCGGCGGTTGCCGGCAAAGTCAACGTACACATCGAGAAGGATCAAGCCGCCGTGCGCGTCGACTTCGGGGTGACGCAGGATCCGAGGTTCTTCGAACGCTTCCTGAAGGGGCGGCCGGCTGTCTACGCGCCGCACGTGATGAGCAGGATATGCGGCGTTTGCAGCGTGGTCCACTTAACGTGCTCGATCGAGGCTGTCGAGAAGGCGCTGGGCGTGGAGCCGAAACCGGAAGTGAAAGCTTTGAGGGATTTAGCTAAAGGTTTCGAAAACGTTCAGAATAACTTCGTCCATGTCCTCATGGCGCTCCCAGACTACACCGGTGACGGCAACGTGGTGCAGTTTTCCAAATCCCATCCACAGCTGTTCGCCAGGATGATGGACATCAACAGGAGGATCCTCGAAGCTTACCGGAGGATCTGCGGGCGCTTCATTCACACCCCCAGCTTGGGCGTGGCGAGCCACGGTAAGCCGATTACTAAGTCTGAGCTGGAGTACGTCGGTAGGGAAATGGCCCGCGTCTCCACGGAGCTTTACGATCTAGCTGGCAGCCTGGCCGAGATCTGGAACCCCATCGCTCAGGGGTTCGAGGACCCGGCGCCAACGTACTGTGTACTCAAACCTCCTAGAGAGGAGTTCCCGATGTTCTCTAACGGGCTTATGTTCTCCGACGGCTTCGTAGTTAGCGCTGAAAGGTACGGGGAGGTTATCGAGGAGCGCAAGCTGCCTCATTCAAACGCGAAAATAGCCCTGTACCGGGGGAAGCCCTTCTACGTGGGCTCAAGGGCCAGGATGCAGGCTTACTTCACGCTGCTGACGAGCGAAGCGCGGGAGCTGATTAAAACTTTAGGCGTGGATTTCTCAAACCCCTTCGACAACGTCAAAGCTCAGTACGTGGAGACAGCCCATCTTTCCGGTCTGCTGGCTGAGAAAGCTTTGGAGTTAGCGAGCAGGATCGGGAGCGGCGTTGCGTTCTACCGTGAGGAAAAGGTGCCCGAGACGAGCGGCGAGGGAGTGGGCTTAGCGACGGCGCCGAGAGGCGTGCTCATCCACCATTACAGGGTGAGGGATGGCAAGCTGGAGTACGCGAACGTTATCACTCCCACCGTGATGAACGCTAGGCACGTAGAGGTTACGGGAGGGGCGCTTGTATCATGGGCTTTAAGCAAGGGGGTGGATGAAGCGCGGGTGAAGGATCTCGTTGCCGCGCTGGTCCGCGCTTATGACCCCTGTTTGCCATGCGCAGTCCACTGAGGTGGGCGGGATGAAGGTCGCGTTTTTCGGCTTCGGGTCGTGTGAGGGGTGCCGGTACAGGGTAGTTAACGAGCTGCACAAGCTGGCGGGAGAGAGCGGTATCGAGATCGTGAGAGAACCGCTTCTAGGGCTCTCCGCGGACACCGAGTACGACGTGGCGGTCATAGAGGGCTCTATTAGCACGCGCGATATCGAAGAGGTGAAGAAGATAAGGGAAAAGGCGAAACTCGTAGTGGCGCTAGGCAGCTGCGCGCTCCTCGGCGAGACCTCGACCCTAGGCTACAGGCTTGGCTTGCGCATCGAGGAGTACGTGAAAGACGGCTACGCGGACGCTGTTCCGGTGCATCAGGTGATCAAGGTCGATAGCTATGTCAGAGGGTGCCCAGCCAGCGTGGACGAGCTTGTGCGCCTGCTGAAGACTCTGGCTGCCGGCTTTCCGCCGCTCAGGTACGAGCGCCGGTTCGAGTACGAGAGAGCTGCCGACCTCGTGCTGGACGACGGCTTCCTAAAGCTGGATACCGGGAAGTGCATCGTGTGCGGGAGATGCGTTGACCTGTGCGCACAGCTGGACGTTCACGCCCTCACACAAGCTTACAGGGGCTTCCGAGTGATCGTTACGACTCCGGCGCAGCTGCCGTTCATGGAGGCCGGCTGCATTAGGTGCGGGCTCTGCGCTGCGTACTGCCCCGTTTCGGCACTCAGGTACAGGAGCGACGTCGAGGGAGCGCTCGAGCTGGCCAAGCGCGGCGGCAAGGCTGTTATCGAGCGCTTGGCGCTGGAGGCGACAGCGGAAGCTCTCGGGGTGAAGCCAGGCCAGGTAGTATCGCTGCTCAGGGAGCTGGGTTTCAGCGATGTAGAAGTAGTAGACCCCTTGACGCTGGCTGCTGGCTTAGGGGGCTTGATCCCCTTTAGCTCGGCGGAGGAAAGATGGATTAGGCAGACGTTCCCCGAGGCGGCAAGCTTCGTGAAACCCCCCGTGAAGCTCGCTGCTGGTAAGGATACGGTGGTCATCTCGGCATGTGCGGCTCGGAAGGAAGATCACGCGCCGACAATCACGGCTCACGAATTGGTGGAGATTGCGAAATGGTCTAGAATTGTGCTAGAGGACTTGCCCGACGAGCCGCTAAGCGTGGTCTCCGCGAGCGGAGTTAAGGTTGCAGCAGGACCCGAGGAGTGCAAAGCGGCAATTGGAAACTTCATGAAAGAACCTTCAGGAACGCTGATTCTGCAGATATGTCCAGGCGGTTGCGCACAAGGCTCGGGAATGCCCTACAGGCTGCTGAGCCAGCGCTAAGAAGATAGCGAGTTCAGCGCGCGCGTTTCGTGAACTGTAAAGCTTTTTCTCCTGCAACGAGCAGGGTCAGCCACTATGCCTTCGCCGCTCAGCGAGCTTAAGAATTCATCGAGAGGGTTCAAAGTGAGCATCATCGAAGGGGCTGTCACCGTCCTAGGATCAGCGCTCGTCGGACCAATGGCCACGCCTCTCCTGCTGCGCTTAGGGGCCGACGCCAACGCGCTTGGCCTGTACACGGCGCTCGTCTCTGCGACAACTCCTCCCCTTCAGCTCGCCGCCGCCGTGCTTCTCGACCGCTACAGGCAGAAGCGTTTACACATCATGTGGGCGTTCGCCGCCGTAAGCCGGGCGATGTGGCTGGGAGTTCTCGCTGTCCTTCTCTCAAACAAGGGTGGTTTGTGGGCGGTAATGGCTTTCCTGTACATGTCGAACGCGCTGGGACTGTTCGCGGGTTTAGCTTGGACCGATTTGATGGCAGATCTTGTAGAGCCGCAGCGCCGTGGGCGCATGTTCGCGCTGAGAAACACTATTCATGGATTCATCAACATCGCCGGTTTATTGGTGGCGAAAGCCATCTACGACGGGCTCGGCTACCCGGAGGGTTACGTGCTAGCTATAGGCGTTGGCACAGTTCTAATGCTCGCCGCCGTGCCGCTACTCTACATGTACGGCGACCCGGCGAAGCCGCGAGGCATTGGTCTAGGTGTCCGCGGCGCTTTCTCGGTGTTGAAAAACCGGGAGGTTTTGAGGGATTCGGCTGCTCTATCCCTCTGGTCCTTTTCAGTTAACATCGTCGGCGGCATCTGGAACTACCACATGTACACGGCCTTTCACGCAGACGAGTCGTGGTTCACAACTCTAAACCTTGTCGGAGGCGTCGTGGGTACGCTGGCCAACCCGCCGTGGGGTGGTTTCTACGATAGATTCGGTCCCAGGGTCACGTTCCTCGTTTCCGGTCTCGGGATAGTCGCTGTCCCGGCCCTATTCCCCTTTCTGCCGAGCCTGCTAGGACAGAGCGCGCTGCAAGTCTACTCAACAATGCTTTGGACAGGCTTCAACCTAGCTTCTTTCAACTACGCTGTGTCGTACAGCGGACAGTACAGGCACGTATACATCGCAGTGTACAACATCTTACCTTCTATAGCGGCAGCACTAGGTACGATGGCGGGAGTCCAAATGTACAACGCCTTCGGCGTTTCCGCTTTCTTTGCTTCCGCAATCGGGAGGCTGCTTGCTCTGATGGTCCTGTACAAAGTAGCATCAGCGCGCGGCGCTACCTATGAGGAGCTGAAGGTTGCCAGCCACCTCTACCCGCTGTACTTAGCTGGCAGGCAGGTGGCGCAAGTGACTTACATCGAGTTCATATACGCTCTTCGAGTCCTTTACGCTGCTGTGCTCACCAGCTTTTTGATTGCAGCCTTAGCGGCCTTATACGTAGTGCTCCTCAGGTTGCTACCGGGGTAGCGCGGTTTGAGCGCGCGTAAACGCTAAGTATTCTGTGGGCGCGCGCCCGCGCGGGTAACCCGCGCTTTCTGCCCCCTCTGGCCCGCCTGTCACTGCTCCGGCGGACCCACGGGGGCGTTAAGCTCTTCACCGCCCGAATGTGGGCTCTGTCCTCGAGCTTCATCTTTGGTCTGCTAGGGGCTCCCGGCGCGCGCACGGGTAGCGGGGCGGCGCGTTAAGTGCGACCACGCCAACTCGCCCGACCCTCATCTTCGGGGCTTCCGGGTCGTTCGGTTAGAGTTTTTCCGGCGCGCCCGGAGCCTAGGCTCCCTTACCGCGCTCTCACCGGCGCGCGGGACACGCGTTTAAAGACTGAATGGAGAATTTAAAAGGTTTGTTGAGAGAAGGCTGAAAGTAATTTTTTATAACAGGAAAGTTAAAGGAAAAGATAGAGGATACTCTCACATAGCTAGTCTGGCGAAAGAACGGAAGGCATTAAATAGCGCGTGCGGCGAGGAGACTGTGCCGGATCTGGTTGATGCTATCATGAGCAACTTGCGCGCGGTTATCGACGAGTATCTGGCAGCGTTCGCTTACATACTTCCGCGCGCTGTAGGTATGGTGTTTGTCCTTGTCCTCGGGTGGCTTATGGGACGGCTCTTGGGCAAGGCTGTAGCGGCGGTAGTGAAGCTCAGCAAGGCGGACGACGCGCTCAAGGGAACGCCTGTCGGCTCTTACCTAGCCAAGGCGGGTTACAGCCTCTCAACTCTAATGGACCTGCTGACAAGGATAGCCGTGTACCTTTTCAGCATTGCGGTCGCCATCAGAATCCTAAGGGTCCCTGAAGCTTTCGCGCTAGCGCAGGGTCTATTCGATGTGGTCGGGCGCATCGTGATCGGCACAGTCGTTTTCACTGTCGGACTGTTGATCGTTGAAAAGGTGTTTGACATCGCGGCTAAGATTCTCGTCGGCGAGGGTGGGCGGACGCCCTTAGCGCTCAGCCTTGTTCACGTCCTTCTCGCTCTGCTGGTAGTTGCTGCAGCCTTCTCGGCCGCGGGAGTGGATTTAACGCCTCTAGAGAACTTCGTTTCGGCGTTCGCGCAGGGAGTTGGAATAGGCCTAGGAGTGGCTATCGTCGTCGTGGTGCTGGCCGTGTTCAGAGAGGAGCTACTAGGGTTAGCGAAAAACCTTAGGGAGCTGGGAGCTCAGCGGAAACCGCAAAGCTGAGACAAGGATTTAGTGCGCGCCACCTGTTACCCCGCGCTGGTTGCAGGGTTACTGTTCTTATCTTTTCTGTTGACCGCTATCACTTTGTTCGCTGCGAGTATGAAGCTGAGCACTCTGACTCGCGCTGGCACTTTGCCTCTGCCTCGCGCTAGGATGTTCATGGCGGCGTTAACGTCAGCGTGCATCGTGTGGTCGAAGAGGCACTTGACCAACCCCCCGGTCCCCTGACAACCTCGCAGCCGTGCCTCGCGCACGTCTTCGAGGTGTTGTCCTCTGGAATCTCGAACGCCGGTATGCCGGGGTTCTCCGCCGTGACAGCTATGCGCTGCTCCAGCTTCCGGTAGCTCCACACGTTAGTGTTCCCTTTACCGGGCTTGTCTTGCGCTATGCCGC
>JGI24721J26819_10006446_pt1 | contig 11403 bp, 8 predicted proteins | sample YelNatPaOPGAMG01_FD_26819 | JGI IMG/M metagenome (IMG submission 26819)
GTGTCACCGAAGTCGTACGTGAAGACGCCCTTCGTCAGTGAAGGACAAGCGGTTGGCTCAACTCCGACGAAGCGTGTCTTGGTCTTCCCAGCGAGCCGGTCGCGCATGAAGGGGAAGGCGAGGCCGCCGAAGCTCGATCCGCCGCCGACGCACCCGATGACCACATCGGGGTAGGCGTCGGCCGCGGCGACCTGCTCGAGGGCCTCCTCGCCGATGACCGTCTGATGCAGCAAGACGTGGTTGAGCACGCTGCCCAGGGAGTACTTCGAGCCAGGGTGAGTGACCACGTCTTCGATCGCCTCGGAGATGGCGATACCGAGGCTGCCGACCGAATCGGGGTGCTCAGCCAGGACCTTGCGCCCATACTCCGTGTGCTCGGTCGGGCTCGGATAGACGTTGGCGCCGTAGAGGTGCATCATGACGCGCCGATACGGCTTTTGCTCGTAGCTTACCTTGACCATGTAGACGGTCAGGTCGATGCCGAACATGCGGCAGGCCATCGCCAGGGCGCTGCCCCACTGACCGGCGCCGGTCTCGGTTGCGATGCGCTGCACGCCGGCCTCGCGGTTGAAGTAGGCTTGCGCCACTGCCGTATTTGACTTGTGCGAGCCGGCCGGGCTGACGCCCTCGTTCTTGTAGAAGATACGCACCTTGTCGGGCAAGCCGAGGGCCTTCTCCAGGCCGGTAGCGCGAATCAGGGGCGTAGGCCGCCAAATGCGATAGATCTCGCGCACCTCATCGGGAATGTCGATGAAGCGCTGCATCGACGCCTCTTGCTCGATGAGCGCCATGGGGAAGATCGCCGCCAGGTCTTCCGGCTGGGCAGGCTCCCGGGTGGCCGGATTGAGCGGCGGCGCTGGCGGCTCGGGAAAGTCCGGGGCGATGTTGTACCAGCGGCGTGGGATCCTGTCTTCGTCAAGCGTGTATTTCTTAGTCATAGCCCACCTCCTGAAAGGTCGTGTGACCAGCTCACGGGACAACTAGTATTGGCGCTGCGGCTGCTCAAGCGATCGTCGTATCGGTCGCCGACGATCGCGCGAACGCCGGGAACTTTGGCAGTGAATGGGCGACGAAACAAACGTCGCGAAAGCGAAGGGAGAGATTCAGGCGCGCGCAGCGCGCCAGAGCCAGATACGACCGGGCCACAGGCCGGCAACGTGTTGCACAACGTGTTGCATGCTGTTATGAAGCCAAGTCGTCACAGTGGCGGGAAGCATACCCCGATCGCGCCAGTCGCACAAGTCGAAACAACTGGGCGCGCCGAGTTGCTGAAGCGCATCGCGCCGAGTTGCTGAAGCGCGCTGTGCCGGCAGCTCCTTGCGCCGTCAATCGCTCGCGCTCGCCGCAGCCTTGTCCTGGCTGGGCGAGAGNAATTCCCGCAGCGGGTAGGGCGAACCGGGGCGCGCGAACAGGAAGCCTTGTCCAAAGTGCACGTCGAGCCCAAGTAGTGTCTCAAGCTGCGCTTGTGTCTCGACCCCCTCGGCGATCAACGTGATGTTGGCCCGACGAGCGAAGTCACGCAAGGTGGCGACGAGTTTCTGCTTCACGTGTGAAGCCTCAATGCCGCGGATCAGGGAGATGTCGAGCTTGAGGAAGTCCGGTTCGATCTCGACGATGGTCTGCAGACCCGAGTAGCCTGCGCCGGCGTCGTCGATGGCGATGCGGAAGCCATGCGCGCGCAGCCGGGCGACGACCTCACGAAGATGGGCGAAGTCGTCGATCACGCTCTTCTCAGTAATCTCCATGATTGTCTTGCCGCGCAGCGCTTCGGGAGTCGCGTCCACCAACTCCTGGATGAAGAGGTCGCTGCGCGTCGTGAAGAAGAGATCCACGGGCTCGGTATTGATGAAGCGCAGCGTTTCGGCCGGCAAAGTGGCGCTGCCCCGCGACGCGATGGTGCGGCAGAGGCGATCCAGCTCCTGCGTGCGACCTTGATCGCGAGCCACCTCGAAGAGCATATCGGGCCGGTGCAGTTCGCTGCGCAGGGGGCCGCGGGCGAGCACTTCGTAGCCCAGCACGCTGAAGTCGCGGAGGTCGACGATGGGTTGGTAGACGCACGTGATTTGCTGGTTGGTGAGCACCGCGTCGAGTTCCCGTGCCAGTTCACCGTAGGTCTCTTCGCGCTGTGCCTCGATGCCGCGCGAGGCCATCTCGATGGCCTGCAGCAACGCCCGGTGGAAGCGGACCTTGGGCGACTGCGTGAGGATGGCATAACCGACGTAGACGCGGATTTTGGCCAGCAGCTTCTTCTCCAGCTCCGCCTCGAGATGTTCAAGTAAGTTGTCCTCCAAGCGCGCTTTGATGCCGCGCAAGGCTTCCTCGCTCACCGCCGTCTGGGCGCGCGCCGGCGACAGGAGGATGAGAAAGGCGTTGCCGAGGCTGGAGATGGAGATGAAGTCCTCCTCGCGCAAAAACATGCCCTTCGCCTCGACCAGCCTTCGCCCCACGGTCCGGAAGACGTCATCGACGACCTCGAAACCTTGGACGCGCTCGAGGGCATTGACGCCGTCCAGGCTCACGTAGAGCACGCCCAGTTGGTGGTGGCGGAAGAGCTGCCGCTGCGCCTCGATACGCACGTTCGCCAGCGTCGGCAAGCCAGTGATCTCATCGTAGTAGACGGAGGCGTCGCGGAGCACATCGCGCACCGTCTGGATCAGGTGCTCGACGCGGAACGGCTTGGAGATGAAGGCCGAGGCGCCGGAGCGATTGGCCTCCATCATGTCGGCGAGCTGGGTCTTGGCGGTGAGAAAGACGACGGGGATGTCCTTGGTGAAGCCAAACTGCAACTCGCGACAGACTTGGTAGCCGTCCATGCCCGGCATCATCACGTCGAGGAGGATGAGGTGCGGATGTTCGGTGAAGGCGACCTCAAGGCCGCGCTCGCCGCTGTTGGCCGTGAGGACCTCGTAGCCGCGCGATTCGAGCACGTCGCGGATCATGTCGGTGAGCTCGACATGGTCGTCGATAACGAGGATACGCAGTCTCGTGTCGCTCATCCGTGCCTCGCGTTGCCATCTTTACGCCCGCTTCGCCCGGCCTACGGTCGTTATCGGCTTGGGCCGGCCAAACATTTACGCCATAATCGGACGAGGTACCTCGTCAGACAGTCGTTGACAGCCCTGCGTGGCCACTACTGTTAGGGTGACGCAGGGCGAGACTTTCGCCCGTGAAGGAGGGCAGCGTTATGAAGGGATACGGACCGACGGACTCGAGCGGCTTCTCTGGCTCAGCGACGTTTCTCCGGCTGCCCCGGGTCGACGACCTCACCGGGGTGGACGTCGCCTTCGTCGGGCTCCCTTTCGACACCGCAGCCGACTATCGGGTTGGGGCGCGGCTCGCTCCCGCCGCGATCCGCGAGGCCTCGTGGGCTCTGCGACCAGCGTACAATCCGGCTCAGCGCATGTCAGTCTTCGAGCGCGTGTCGGTCGTTGACTTCGGCGACGCGCCCGTCGTGCCCAATGATGCTGAGCGTTCGCTCGCCCTCATGGACGAGGCGCTCACGCGTGTGCATGAGGCAGACGTCGTGCCGATCGGCTTGGGCGGCGATCAGAGCGTCCTGCTGGCTGAGATGCGCGCCGCCGCCCGGCGGCACGGGCCGCTCGCCCTGCTCTACTTCGGGGCTCACTACGACCTTCGCGGCGAGCGGCCCGACGGAACTCCCTCACAGGGTGCCGTGCTCGGCCGGGCGCTCGCGGAGGGCCTGATTGACGCGCAGCGCTCGACGCTGCTTGGCATGCGTGGTCCTGTCGACTCGGCCGGCGACGCCGACGAAGCACGTCGACTCGGCTTCTTGACCGTGCCTTGGCAAGACCTCGTCCAGCTTGGCACCGGCATGATCGAGGGGGCGGTCGAGCGCGCTGCCGGCAAGGCCTTCCTCGCCTTTGACGTGAACTTCTTCGACCCGGCCTTCGCCCCCGGAGTCGGCGCGCCGGAGGTCGGCGGACCGACGTCGGCGCAGGCGCTTGCCTTGCTGCAAGGGGCGCGCGGCTTGAACATCGTTGGCGCCGACGTGGTGGAGGTTGTGCCCGCCTACGACCACGCGCAACTCACCGCCCTGGCAGCGGCGACGGTGGCCTACGAGATCCTGACGCTGATCGCGGCTGAGCGCCAGCCGGCTAACTAGAACGCGTGCCGGCGCCGGGCTATGATGAGCGCCACGACGATGCCGACGACGAGTCCGGCAAGCAGTCCAATGGCCGCGTTAAGGTAGAGCGAAGGTCCGCTTGACGCCGACGGCGGCACGGCCGCGTTGAGCAGCTTGGGCATCTCAACGCCCTTGGCGACGATGAGCATGAGGCTGTTGAGGCGTTTGTCGTCCTGAAGCGGCTGGATTTGGGAAGCGGCCGACTGGGCGATGCCGATGTAGGGAGCTGCCGCCAGGGCCTTGTCCATCTTCGAGGCGCTACTCTGGGCGATGGCTTGGAGCGCTGCTTGGGCAGCCTCGCTGCGCGCCTGCGTGGCGGCCAACTGTTGAGTGTCTTGCGTGATCTGGTCTTGCAGCAGCTTGATCTTTTGTTGAGTGAAGGCGGAGATGCGGCTGATCAAGACGTCGGCCAGTTCGTTGGCTGCGGCGGCGGCGCGCTTGGGCTTGGTGTCGGTCACTGTGATGGTAATGAAGTTGATCGGCGAGGAGATGCCTTTCACCGTCTGAGTGGGTGTCTGAACGCTGAGGCCGCGGCGCAGCTTGCCTACCGTCTCGCCTTGACCGACGCGGTCGGCCACCTGGCGCAGGGTCGCTTCGCTCGTGACGATCTGGGTGGCCGCCTTGGGGTTTGACGTAATCCCGGCGATGGCGTTGCCGTTGGCGTCGGTTGGCTGGCCCAAGTAGACAGAGCTCTGGGCGCTATAGGTCTTGTGCTGCACAAATGTGCTGCCAGCAGCGGCGATCGCGCCCACGGCCGCCAGGACGACGATGATCCACCAGACTCGCGCCAAAACGCGGAGGAAGCTCGCCAGATCGATGTCGAACTCGTTTTGTGCGGCCATAATCTCCTCTACCTCTCGATTCTTGTGCCTTGCGATCTTATGCCAGAGCTGCCCGAACGCGGGGGGCATACTGTTGCAGGGCAGCAACAGAGCGTGCCACCCGTTCGACTTCGGCGTCGCTCATGGGGCCGTAGAGTGGCAGCGAGACGACCTCTTGACAGAGGGTCAACGTCTCGGGCAGCAGTTCGTCGAAGCGCCGGCCAATCGTAGCGAAGGCTTGCGTACGGTGCACGGGAGGAACGTAGTACATGCGCGTCGCGATCCCCTCCGCCTGGAGGCCGGCAACCAGCTCGTCACGGGTCAGGCCAAACTCGGTGGCTGACACGCGCACGGTAAAGTCTTTGAACGAGCTACGGTCCTCGGGCCGCAACCGCTGGAAGCGCAAGCCCGGCAAAGCGCTCAGAGACTCGCGGTACAGCGCCGCCAAGTAGTTACGGCGCTGGGCTTGCTCTTCGAGGAGGTCGAGCCCGGCGAGACCCATGAGTGCGCTCGCTTCCGGCAAGCGCGCATTGAGGCCGGGGAAGATCGGGTCGTAGGTGCCGGGGTTGCCGTATTCGCGACCGATGACGATGCGCTCGGCGAGCGCATCGTCATCGGTCGCGACGACGCCGCCCTCGCCGGTAATGAGGAGCTTCGTGGGTGACGTGGAGAACACCTGCGCCAAACCGTCGCGACCCAGGGGCCGCCCGGCGCGCAAGGCGCCAAACCCGTGTGCGGCGTCGTAGACGATAGGTACTCCGTGGCGCTCGCCGATGGTCGCAAAGGCCTCCGTATCGGCCGGCGCGCCGAACACGTGCACCGGTACGATGGCCGCGGTGCGCTCCGTGATCGCCTCCTCGGCGCGGCGTGGGTCGAGCGACCAGGTCTCGCGGTCGACGTCGCAGAAGACGGGGCGTAATCCTGCCCAGGCGGCGGCCATGGCCGTGGCCATGAAGGTGAAGCTCGGCATGATCACCTCGTCGCGTACCGGGTCGGCAGCTGGCTGTGGGCTTGCCTCGTCGGCAGGACGTGCGGCGCGCGGCGGGCGGAAGCGGTCGAGGACGAGCATCAACCCGGCCGTGCACGACGAGACACCGAGCGCGTGCTTGACGCCCAGGAGCGCCGCCAGACGACGCTCGTATTCGGCCAGCGCCGGGCCCTTGGTGACCACACCGGAGGAGAAGGCTTGCGCCAAGCCGGGCTGGAGGGCGGTGAGCGGTGGCAGGGCGGGACGCAACAAACGCAGTCCGTCGGGAAAGGCTGGGGTTCCGCCCAGGAGCGCGGGTAGCTTGGCTGTCATGCGCTCATCCTACCCCAGGGTGACGCTGGGCGCGACCGACACCATCACCGGCGCCGCGCACGCTCTATGCAGAGACGGCATCACCGGCGTCGCGCACGCTTCACGCAGAGACGGCATCATGGGTCGAAGTGGCGCCACGAACGCGCACGGCATCATGCACTCAGGCGAGGTCACTGTTGGGCGCGCGCCGGAAGGGGCGCGCGATAGGCCGGGAAGAAGCCGCCGGAGGCGGCTTCGCCGAGCCTCTCGCGNGCTTGCACGGCGCGCGCGTAGGTCGCCTCGTCGTGCACGGCTTTGCCGACGCAGAAGCGGCCACGCAAAGGCGAGAAGCCAGCCTTGAAACGGAACAAGTCGTCGTCCGGTTGGTAACCTCCCCCGAGGTGCAAAGCGGTGGCGCCCAGCGAGCAGCCCCATTTCATGGCCTCGAAGAAGAGCAAGTTGTTCGGTCGCAGGTCGAGGTAGGCCGCGTCGGAGCCGCCCAAGTGGTAGTGGACGAACTCCGGCGAGCGGAGGAACAGGGCGCCAGCGATCATCGTCTGATCGCGGCGGATGGTGAGCAGGTTCTGTGCCGGCCCAAGCAGCTGGCGCAGGTTGGTGAAGTACTCGTCGCTGAAGAAGTAGTACGGGCGCGCTGCGCGCCGCTCCATGGTCTGCCGGTAGAGCTCGACGAACCGTGCGTACGCCTCGTCCGAATCTTCCACGGCGAACGTCAGCCCATTCTCAAGCGCCTGTCGGACGTTACGCCGCGTGGCTGCGTTGAGGGCGGCCAAGCGTTCGCTCTGCGAGCAGTCTAGGCGCGCCCAGACGGTGGCGCTAACCGAGGCGCACTCCATGTGACGCTCCATGCCGCCCTGCGTGTCGAGCAGCGGATGAAAGCGGACGAACTCGCTCACTACCTTCTCACGCCGGCACCACTCGGTGAAAGCACGGCGGAAGAGTTCGACCGCGTCCTCGTCTGCCCCCTTACGGTAGATGAGCGGTCCGCCGTAGCCGTACGCGGTCGTGATGTCGCGATAGCCGGCGAACTCCTCGCCTAGGTAGGGCACAGAGCTGAGCTCGCGCAGCAAGAAGGGATACAGGATTACCGTATCCCCGTGGGTAAAGAGGGCACCCATCGCGGTACCGTCGCCGTTGCGTTCCCACAGCAGGTAGTAGGCGCTCGTGAAGTACACGTCGCGCAGACGCCGCGGCAGGGCCTGGAGGGCCTCGTCCCAGCGTGCCCGTTCATCGTCGAGTCGGATGATGTCCAGTCCCACAGGGACCTCGCTTTCTGTGAATCGCTCTTGCTTGCGTTATGCCCCGCCGAGCGGGCAGGCGACACGCGGCGCCTGCCGCAGGCCTCGCTGTTTCAGCTCCGGTTGTCCCACAGCCAGCCTCGTTGGGCGCATTACGGCCGAACGGCGTCCAGGTTGCCCGGCACGCCATCCGTCGTTGCCTGAACTGGAGCGACGTCTTCGAGGAACTCCTCGCTCACGTCGTCGCTGGCGCCGCGGCGCAGCAAGACGACCGGGATCGTCCGCAGGAGGATGCGCAGGTCGTTGGCGAAGCTCAGCGTCGCGACGTACTCGTCGTCGTAGGCGAGCATCTGTGAGCGGCGCAAACGGTTGCGCCCCCGGATACCGACGAGGCTTGTGAGGCCCGGCTTCACGCGCAGGATGCGGTCGTAGTGCGGCTTATAACGTTCGACGATGAAGACGAGGTTGGGCCGCGGGCCAACGAGGCTCATCTCGCCGCGCAGTACGTTGAAGAGCTGAGGGAGCTCATCGAGGCTCGTCGCGCGCAGCCAGCGTCCGCAGGGCGTGATCCGTGGGTCACCGTCCTCCAGGTAGTAGCCGCGGCCGTGGTTGACCGCGTCGGGAATCATTGTGCGGAACTTGAAGATGCGAAAGACCCGGCCGTGCTGGCCCACGCGCTCTTGACGGAAGAAGATGGGTCGGCCGCTCGTGACGTAGACGACGCCAGCGAGGCCCGCCAACAGTGGCGAGGCCACGAGCGTGCCGACGCCCGCTACGGCAAGGTCGAAGATGCGCTTGCCGTAGCGGGCGTAGAAACCGTTCAAGCGCGCTTCGAGCTCGGCGTCGCTGGGCGGGAAACCGTCGTTTTCCATGCTGCCTATGATACCGAGCTCTGGCGTCGCTCGCGACACGGCCGACGGCGAGGGCCCCCAACGCGCCTCGGCGTCGGTGGCGTATCTGTGCGCGGAGGGAGCGCGTCGTGAGCATGGCGCTCCTGCGCACGGCGCGCGCGCCGCTCCTGCGCACGGCGCGCGCGCCGCTCCTGCGCGAGATCTCCGCCTAGACGAGCACGTCCTTGCGGCGGAAGGTTAGCCACGCGCCCACGGTGAGCACGGCCGAGGTGATGGCAAAGGAGATGAGTCCGTGCGTGATCGGCGTCCAGTCGATCGGGCTACTGAACAGGTTCTGCCAGGCGTCGAGACGGCTCGTGAACAAGTACGGCTTGAGCACGTCGAAGAAGCTGAAGTTGCCCAACACGTTGAGGACGATGACGATGACCAGCGCGCCGATCGTCGCCGTGAGGCTTGAATTGGCGATCGTTGACAGGAGCGTCGCCAGCGAGAGCACACAGATGACGCCGGCCAGCACGAACAAGTAGGCCAGGAACGTGAGCCAGAAGCCGTGCGCGAGGCTTACACTGCCGCCAGAGAGCAGCGCCGGCGCGTGCAAGCCGAAGGCGATCGCACCCGCGATGTACGCCGCAGCGGCGACGAGGCCTAGGGCAATCGCCATGTAGATGACGGCCGTCACCCACTTCGACATTAGGACACCGCCGCGCGTCACTGGGCGAAACAGCCACGTCTTTAGCGTCGCCTGTTCCGCTTCACCGGCGATCGGCGAACTGCCGGCCATCGAGGCGAGCAACGGCAGGAGGAACGTCGTGAGCATGGCGATGGCCGCGATGGCCACGTACATGCCGTTGACGGCAGCCAGCGAGAAGAAGCGGTCGGGCCCTTGGCCGCCCTGCGGTTTGTGGGACTGCAGGGCCAGGGCAACGACCATGATGATCGGCACAGCGGCGATGCCTGCCCAGCCGACGAACGTGCGCTTCTGGTTGATGAGCTTCTTGAACTCGAGTTTGAGGAGTTTCATGACGTTTCCCTTTCAGGCCGCGGGCGAACGCGCAGCGTCGACGTCGGCACTCTGCGTCAGCCCGAGGAAGTAGTCTTCGAGACCTTGTTCGCGGGCTGGTACGATCGCCTCGACCTTGATGCCCTGGCGCACGAGCTCTTCGACGAGATCAGGGACGTTCCCGTTCACGCCGTCGACGACCAGGTACTCCTCGTCGAGGGCGATGTTGTGTGCCCCGACGACGGCGCCCAGCACCTCTCGTGCACGCGTCTGGTCGCGGGTGAGGACCTTGACCGCCGAGTGTTCGGGGTGCAGCTCGGAGACGGGTCCCTCGACGACCACGCGGCCCTTGTTGATGATCACTGCACGGTTACATACTTGCTCGACCTCGTTGAGCAAGTGCGAAGAGAGGAACACCGTCGTTCCCGCGGCACCGAGGGCGCGAACGAGCTCCCGCACATCCTTCATGCCTTGCGGATCGAGGCCGTTGGTTGGTTCGTCGAGGATGACGACCTCGGGCTTGTGGAGAAGAGCCTGGGCGATGCCGAGGCGCTGATTCATGCCGTGCGAGTAGTCGCCCACTTTGGAGTCGGCACGCTCGCGGAGGCCAACGACGTCGAGGACCTCGTTGANGCGCGCCTCGCTGCCGTCGCCGCTTAACTCGCCGAGCATGCGCAGGTTCTCCCGGCCGGTCATGTTGCGGTAGAAAGCGGGCACCTCGACGAAGCCGCCAACGTGCTTGAGCGCCTCGAGCCTGTCGCCGGGAAGGCGGTGGTCGAGGACCTGCACGTAGCCTTCGGTGGGAAAGATGAGGCCGACCATCATCCGGATGGTCGTCGTCTTGCCGGCCCCGTTCGGGCCCAGAAAGCCAAAGACGTCTCCCCGATGTACGCTGAGGTCGAGGTGGTCGACGGCCAACATGTGGCCGAAGCGTTTCGTGAGACCGTGCGTGGCGAGCACGACGGGCTGGGCTGCGGCTGCGCCCGCCAACTGGCGCAGCCCGCAGCCCCTCTTGAGTGCGTTCAGACACGTTACCTGCCTCCTACGCTGTGTTGTCGGTCGTCAGCCGAGACGACCCGTGCAGGACTGTACCCACCGGCAGGTAAAGTTGGCGTAAGGGGAGCGCCGGGCGCTTGGGTTAAAGGCGCAAGCGCAAGTACCGCGGGCTTGGACTAAAGGCGCAAGCGCAAGTACCGCGTGCTTGGACTAGAGGCGCGAGCGCAAGTACTGCAGGCTCGCCAGGGCGGGCAAAGGATCGTCGGCGGCGAAGATGGCCGGCACCTTGCCGCGGCGCAGGTAGTGACCGACCAGCTCGCCCAGGCGTAGTTCGCCGCGGCGCGCCATCTGGTAGCTCACCCAGGCATCTTTCGCCAGGTACATCCACGACAGTTCGTCGCGCAGCACGCGGCAGCCAGCAGGCAGAGCGTCGCTGTCAGCGGCAGGGGTCTCGGTTACGGCGACTCTGACGCTGCTGGAGTTGTCGCTGCGGCTGGCCGCGGGAGTCTGATTCACAACTGAAACGCCGCAGAGGTCGTCGTAGGCGATGCGCGCGATGTCGAAGCGCGGCGTGATGGCGATGCCCACCCACACCGGCGGGCGCGTGTTGACCTCAAGGAGCTTGAACGTATCGTCCCGGCCGTCGTGGGCAAACTCGACGTGAGCAAAGCCGCGGTAGCCAGCGCTGGTCAGCAAGCGCAGACCTTGGTCAAGGACTCGCTGGTCGAAGTTCACCTCGAAGAAAGCGCTCGTGCCGAAGCGCAGTGGTCCCTGGCGCACTTTGCGCCCCACAACGCAGGCAAGCGGTGTACCGTGGCGGCCAATGTAGGTGAGCAGGGAGAATACGCGCTCGTGCGAGTCGGGGATCAGCTCCTGCACGAGCGTTTCAAAACCGGCCTCGTGTGCCCGGCGCCACACGGCGCAGGCCTCGGCGACGCTGTCGGCGACGACGGCCTTTTCACCGAAGTGGAGGGCGAACTCCTGTCCCTCGACCGGCTTAACCAGGAAGGGCGGGCGCAGTCCGGCGCCGGCGACCGTCGCCTCGCAGTCGGCCAA
>JGI24721J26819_10006447_pt1 | contig 11402 bp, 10 predicted proteins | sample YelNatPaOPGAMG01_FD_26819 | JGI IMG/M metagenome (IMG submission 26819)
AAAATTCAAATCTCAATAAAACCCCTACGCAATGCACTTGAAACCTGGAAGTCTGCTACTTGCACTCCATTGCGGGGAAAAGGCAGAAATGAATTATTCGATTCGGTCAGATGAGTTTCCATATAAAATCGTCTCTAACGATGAAATAATGTATGTAGATTCGAATGTGACAAAATAGGTGACCCCCACATAACCATTCAATTTTCCCCCAAGATCATTTGTCTCGACGAAATTTAATTCAGAAAATCGCTTAGTGCTTGCTTATATCAAACAAATCGAATTGAGTGGACTTCACACTTATTTGCTTGTGCTTTTTCCACAAAAATCGAATCACCGTAGTTCACAGCAAATGACAATATCGGGTTAATCGGGCGTTTGTAAATTCTGACTAGTGGATGTTCGTCATGGAAGGTACCAAACTCTATAACCAGAGTAGCTTCTTCGTCTTACGAGTAGAAGGCCTTTCTGACAGCGATGTATCATATATCATACATACAGTCGAACAATTAGATTTTATGCGATATGATGTAAACACTGGTACAGATTGCGATGAGGGTACGCTACTTGAAGAAGTATCCAAAACTCCTGTGAGTCCCCAAACATGCGAGAAAGAAATATCCAAGGCTCAGCTGTCATGCTACGCTTACTATGGTTAAGTGTGTTCCCCTTCTGGATTGTAGCACCTGTCTGCCCAGGAAGCAAATTTCATCTAATTCGTAAAATTTGACTGCAGAAGTCACTCCAGGATTATTTCTTCAGGATTAGACAGTGTTCTATTTTTCGTATCAAATTTGGATTATCAAAATATCGATTACAGCACAATCAGCCCATTGGAAGAATTTACACAACTCGTCAATTCTGCGGAAGGAGCAAGGATCTATCATGCGCTCGCTTAGAGTATCAGGTATAGTTCTAGGTGTGGCAAGCATGTTCTCTCAGACGATAAGTTGCATCAACGACGTGCAAGTTGCGTTCGCATGCAGATCCTCCATTTTCTGGGTGCCCTTATTGATTGAACCTGCTGTAAACGTCCGTGATTATTTGCGCAGTTGCTGAAAGGTTAGGAAAGAATCACCATGACAGAAGGGCAATAGTGGCAACAAGCAGATTCGTTTGGTTCCTTGTAATAATATGGATTCGCCTGCTGAAGTCAGCTTGCAAATCCGAGAAACAGAAGAGCTCATGGTTATGGTTCTCAAAGCGGAATTATATGAAACAGGGGAAATGAGGGGACGAATAATTTCGAGGAATATACCAATGGGAATTCTTGGCAAGACGCAGAGTATGTTTGAACCCACACGCAAATCAGGGACGAAGAGAGATACAGTAAGAAAGTGGGTATAACGTCTTGGTACCCCGAATCGAGTCTGAATACTATCTGGTTCACACACCTTAGCGATGAGAGTTCTATTAAAGCATCCAACTTCTCACTCCTCTCACAGTACGGACGGAGCTCTTGGGTTCGCTTGACGTACTGATCGGCTAGCGGAAGCGGGAGACAGTTCGCAGCTTGGTCCTACTGAGCCCGCGTTGGAGAGACGGGAGGGCGCTAATTTTTAGCATCTTTGAATTTTTGGGAGTCGAAAAATTTTTACTGTTAGCTCTTGACAGATACATGGGGAAGGATTATATTACGATAAGGTTTGCGCAAGCGTTTAAGCTCACACGCCATTCCGAAGCCGCACGTGACTGAGGTGGCGAAGCTGTAGAAAGAATTCGCGAACGCAGACTATTTTACTTTTGTCAGGAAAAACGGGAATTAAAAGGTTGGTCGCTTCATAGAGAAAACGGGCTAATTTGCAACTTTACTATAGATAATTTACGGGAATCTTGTGACAAGTGGACAATCGAGACGGACTAAAATAACTAAAAGTTTCAAAAAAAGGCCAACGCTGCAGGATATCGCAGATATATTGTCCGTCACAGCTGCAACGGTCTCAAAGGCCTTGAGAGACAGCAGCGACATCTCCAGCGAGACTAAGGAAATGGTTAGGAAGATCTCGGAGAAAGTTGGTTATCGACCGAATCTCCTAGCACAGTCGCTGATCAATAGACGCAGCAGAATCCTAGGTGCCCTGGTTCCTGATTTACGGATTTCTTTTTTTGCTGAAGCTGTGAGGGGGATGTACGAGGAAGCGGCACGGAAAGGATACGAATGTGTGTTTCTTGTTCATGACGAAACGGAGTCGAAGGAGCGACAGAAATTAGAGTTTCTTTACGACATAAATGCAGATGGAATTTTACTGAATGCAGCGGGCGGGAAGAGTAATCACTCTTTGATAGAGAAAATGGCAGAGGAGGGAATTCGGATAGTGTGTTGGGATAGAGGCTTGGATGAATTCACCTTCAGGCGCGTTAAGATAGATGATGTAGATGCATCGTACAAGTTGACTTCAAAAATAATCCAGGATGGAAGACGGCGGATTCTCTTTCTTGGCCCTCACACCAAGATCTCGCTCCTCAAGGATCGATTTGCCGGGTACAAGAAGGCTCTAAAAGAACATGGAATACCACTCTATCCTGAGCTTTTAGTAGAGTCATTCAGGAGCGTCGAGGATAGTTATCAGAAGATTCATGCAGCAATAAAGCATAAAGTAAATTTTGATGCGATTGTTAGCATTGGCGGCTTGATTACTTATGGAGCTGGTAAAGCGATCCTCGAGTCTAAGAGGAGGGTCCCCGATGATGTTATAATTGGTGAATTTGGGGATAACGATATAGTTTATAAACTTGGTGTTCCGTTTTATACCGTGGTTCAGAATCCTCAGGAAATAGGCAAAGCATCGACAGACTTGCTTATTAGAATGATTGAGTCAGGGAAACCAGACAGCGAGTTCAACGATATCGTCATTAACTTTGAGATTGTAGAGAGAAAACCTCTTAGCAAAACGAAGTGATCTTTTTGCCCATTTACTTAAACGTTTTCGTACGCTTGCTGACTAACCATTCTCTGGAGCGACACAGAGCTCCTGAGTAGCAAGTTGCAAGCAAACTAAAGTCAAAAAATGTTAACAATAAACATAGGGATAAAAAGGTAATTCTATGTTACATTGGAACACGAAATTCAAGCACGTAAACTACTTGTGGGACACGGCTCAGGCTGAAAAGCTGGGCAGTGACGAAGTTGCTCTCCTGGTGTACCGATCGAATCTGTTGGGCGCCGATCTAAGACTAACGAACTATGGCGGCGGGAATACATCCTGTAAAACTATTGGTAGGGATCCGCTTACGGGCGAGGAGGTCCCAGTGATGTATGTAAAGGGGTCAGGGGGAGACCTGGGTTCAATGACCAAGAGTGGACTTGCAGCACTATACTTGGACAGGCTGACAAATTTGGAAAGAATCTATCGTGGAATCGAGCATGAGGATGAGATGGTGGAACTTTTAAATCACTGTATCTTCGACCTCAATTCGAAGCCTCCGTCAATCGATACACCACTGCATGGATTCCTTCCATATAAACACATCGATCATCTGCATCCTGATGCAGTGATAGCTATAGCTGCGTCTAAAGATGGTCCAAAAATCGCCGAAGAGCTGTTCTCCGATGCCATCGGTTGGGTAGAGTGGCAGCGCCCTGGTTTCGATCTAGGATTGAAACTAAGGAACTACGTGAGAGATCACCCGCAAGTCCGCGGGTTAATACTAAAGTCGCATGGTTTGTTCACATGGGGCGAGACGTCGTACGAGTGTTATCTGAATTCTTTGGAAGTTGTAGAGCGTTGCGCAGAGTATCTTGATGAGAAGATAGGGAAGAGCCCAGGTGTGTTCGGTGGAATAAAGGTCAAGCCGATTCCCAAAGATGAACGAAGAAGGAAAGCCGCATGGGTAGCGCCTGTCCTGCGCGGTTATTGTTCCTCGCAGACAAAAATGGTAGGTCACTTCAATGACAGCGATGCGGTGCTCGAATTTGTCAACTCCAAGGACATAGACAGACTCGCAGAAATGGGGACGAGTTGCCCTGATCACTTTCTTCGAACGAAAATAAAGCCACTTGTTCTTGATCTCGACCCAAGCTTCATTCCAGGCGACGTTGAAGGTGTGAGCAGGCGCATCGGTTCTCAGTTCGAAGGTTACAGGAAGATGTATTCCACATACTATGAGGAATGCAAGCACCCAGACAGTCCTGCTATTCGTGATCCAAATCCTGTGGTAATACTCCTACCTGGAATCGGGATGTTTACATTTGCTAAAGACAAGCAGACGGCGAGAGTCGCAGCTGAGTTCTACGTGAACGCCATTAATGTCATGAAGGGTGCTGAAGCGATATCCGAATACGTTGCGTTGCCGAGGCAAGAAGCATTCAATATAGAATACTGGGCGCTAGAGGAGGCGAAACTTGCCAGGAGGCCGAAGGCAAAACCGCTAACGGGGAGAGTAGGGCTAATAACTGGGGGTGCAGGTGGAATTGGGAAAGCTATTGCAAAGAAGTTCGCTGAAGAAGGGGCGTGTGTAGTGATTTGCGATAATGACGAGGAACGTCTTAAAGCAGTTAGCCTTGAATTTCAGAGAAATTTCGGTCCAGATTCCTTTATTACGGGTATCCTTGACGTTACTGAGATGCATAGTGTCCGAAGGATATTCGATGAAGCCTCATTAGCGTTTGGCGGAGTGGATATAATAGTGAATTGTGCCGGCCTCTCCATTTCAAAGCCGCTAGAAGAGCATACCGAAAGGGATTGGGACATTCAGTACGATGTCATGGTGAAGGGACAGTTTCTCGTGACACAAAAAGGTGTCGAGCTCATGAGGAAGCAGGGGTTCGGTGGTGATGTGCTTAATATCGTCAGCAAAAATGCGCTCGTGAGCGGTCCCAATAATGCTGCGTACGGCTCGGCAAAAGCAGCACAGCTTCATCTGAGCCGTTTAAATGCAGCGGAATTAGGTAAGGACAAGATAAGAGTGAATGTAATTAATCCAGACGCAGTTATCACGGACAGCCAGATTTGGAGCGGTGCCTGGGCTGAAGGGCGAGCAAAAGCCTATGGAATTAGAGTGGATGAGCTGCCCGCGTATTATGCGAAGCGAACACTCTTGAACGAAACCATCAATCCGGAAGACATCGCGAATGCTTGCTTCGTCTTTGTGAGCGGCTTATTGAATAAGTCCACTGGCAACGTGTTGAACGTGGATGGTGGAATACCGGCAGCATTTGTGAGGTGACAGCAATGTGGAGCAAAGGCAGGTTCATCGCGGTCGACCTCGGCGCCGAGAATGGTCGAATTGTGGTCGCGATACTGGAAGATCGCAGGATCAAGCTCCATGAGGTCTATCGGTTCAATACTCACTCAATTATGCATGAGAACTCTCTTCGATGGGATATATCGCGCATTTACGAGGAAGTGTTGACAGGGCTTGGTGAAGCTAGGTCATCGTTTGGTTCTGAGTTTGACGGTATAGGAGTCGACACATGGGGGGTAGATTATGTGCTTCTGGATGCACGTGGTAATATTCTCGGATATCCGTACCACTACAGGGACGGCCGCACCGACAACATTATGGAAGAAGCTTTCAAAGTCGTGCCGAAGGAAGCTCTCTACAAGCGAACCGGAGTCCAGTTTGCACAGTTCAATACCATCTTCCAGCTTTTGTCAGAGAGGAAACGAGATCCTAACCACCTTGCAAAAGCTNAGAAAATGCTTCTCATGCCGGATTTTATGAACTACCTGCTTTCCGGTCAGATTTTTTCGGAATATACAATAGCATCTACAACAGGCCTGACCGATCCGCTGAAGAGAGAGTGGGCTTGGGATCTGATAGAAGCCTTCGATCTGCCTAACCGCCTCTTCTCGGAGATCGTGGAGCCGGCGAACAAGTTGGGAACTCTCCTCCCTTCTATTGCACGGAAGACAGGTTTGAATGACGGCATACCAGTTATCGCAACCGCGTCCCATGATACTGCCTCAGCTGTTGTTTCAGTTCCTGCAAAGTCAAGTGGTAATTGGGCTTTCCTGAGTTCCGGGACCTGGTCGCTCATGGGAGTGGAGGTTAGAGAGCCCGTTCTCACCCCTCTTGCAATGAAATACAACTTCACGAACGAAGGGGGAGTTGAAGGGACAACTCGACTTCTGAAGAACATGTTGGGACTGTGGCCTTTGCAGGAATGCAGAAGGGCATGGCTGGATAAATCCAGGTCTTATAGTTACGCCTACCTCGTCCAACTAGCAAAAAAGGAAGGCTTCGCAAAATCGTGGATCGATATGAATGACCCGAGGTTTTTGAAACCCGGCGACATGCCAAGCAAGATCCTTCGATATCTAGATGAATCGGGACAGGTAGTAAGAAACGACGTCGGTTTCATTGTGAGAACAGTACTTGAAAGTCTTGCATTTAGCTGTCGAAATACCAAGCAGGAAATTGAGCAACTAACAGGTAAGAAGATCAGCGTGGTACATGCTGTTGGCGGCGGAGTCCTAAATGATCTCTTGATGCAGTTGACAGCTGATGCCCTCGAGTGTACGATAGAGGCCGGTCCAACCGAAGGCACGATTGTGGGCAATGTTGGAGTTCAGGCAATGGCAGTGGGTAAAGTTTCGAGTGTTAGCGAGTGGCGGGATATTGTCTTAAACTCTTTTCAACCAAATACCTACGAGCCCAGGGATGGAGATTATTTCAATCAGAACGAGAAGGCTTTCCAGCGGATACCCTCTCAGAGGGCTCTTTTGGATTAACCCATAGTAGAATGTTGTTGATTCGAACTGGTAAAGACCATGGCTAATCAAATCAAAGATGATCTCGTGTCGGAGTTTGTCGACTCTGCAACAAAGGTAGGCGCAACAGTTTCCGTGGTTGACAGAACTGCGGAAAAACTTCATCTAGCTCTCTTAGAGACTACAAAAGAGGAGGAACTGATATTGTTTGCATATCCAGATCATCTGGAAGTAGAGTTATTTCAACCATTCCTCAAAGATGGCAGAGTCATTGTTACTCCCACGATAGAACAACTATCGTCCGTCTCAACCGGCGTAACCGATGCTTTTTGTGCAGTCGCCAGCACAGGGTCGGTCTGTGTGCCGATCTCAAGGAACCTCAGTAGCCCTGTCAGTCTTTTGACTCGGAAGCATATTGCTGTGGTGGACGCTGATACGATCGTCAAAAGGCCCAGGGACATTTTCCTTAATAACGAACTGGCTCGAAATAACCGGAGCTTCTCATTCATAACTGGGCCAAGTGCTACGGCCGACATGGGCCCTCTCGTCATCGGCGTACATGGACCTGGTCAACTACACATTATAGTGCTTGTGTGACCCGATGGCAACTATCAACGACTACCGCATAAGTCCGAGAGAGGTTGCTGATAAGTCTGTCAAAGGCAATCTCCAAAAGGCGATTAAACTTGCTCTCGACGTCGAAACGGACGCCGTTCGACATAACACGCAAACCTTTAATCAAAACAGGTACAAAGCCATTAGAAAGATTGATGATTACGAAGAACTCAAACAACGGGCAAGGAAAATAAAGGAACAATCAATTGGAGACCTGCCGAAACTAATCGAGATACTCACTCAAACGATCACTTCTCGCGGTGGCAAAGTCTTCTTTGCGAGGTCAAAGGAAGAAGCAACAAATTATATAACAAAAGTTTGTATTTCCCATCGTGCTAAATTGGTGGTAAAAGCAAAGTCTATAACCAGCGAAGAGATAGGCTTGAATCAGAAGCTGATGGAATCAGGCATCGAGGTGGCCGAGACTGATCTTGCAGAATTCATACTTCAAGTTTCAAGGGAGCAGCCGTCTCACATTGTAGCTCCTGCAATTCATAGAAGCAGGGAAAGTATTTCAGAGTTATTTAAGCGCAGCTTTAAGAGTGAGCAGCCACTTGAAACAGGTGAAGATCTGACCCGCTTCGCGAGGGACATTTTACGGAAGAAATTCCTCTCTGCTGATGTTGGTGTCACCGGTGCAAATCTGATAGCTGCTGAGGAGGGCGCGATACTCTTAGTGGAAAGTGAAGGAAATATAAGATTTACTACCCAGCTTCCTGCAGTTCACATAGCTATTGCAGGTGTTGAGAAGATTATTCCCAGTAAGAGAGAGTTTGGAACATTTATCGAGCTGTTGGCTGCCAGCGGAACAGGTCAGTCTCTTACTTCTTATACGAATATTCTGGAGCCCCCCATCGAGCTTCCTGTGCTTAACTTGAATGGCAGAAACGACTCCGCAAGAGAGTTTCATCTTGTTCTAATCGATAATGGCAGGATGAAGATGCGCGAGGACGATGAGATGAAGGAGGCTCTCTACTGCATAAGGTGCAGTGCTTGCATGAACGTTTGTGCAAATTTTCAGGTTGTCGGAGGCCATGCGTTTGGTGGAGAGTCTTACGCCGGTGGAATTGGTGCATCATGGACGCTTGCAACAACTGGAGATCTTAAAAAAGCGAGCTTTGCGGAATTGTGCACTGGGTGTTCAAGATGTGTCCCCAACTGCCCCGTTAAAATTGACATCCCGAGATTGAACGCGGTTATAAAGAACCGTTTGGCCAAGGCTGGTGAGGGTCACCCGGTTCAACGTTACTTTTTTGGTTATTTCCCGATGCTTGCAAGGCTTGCCAGCGTATCACCAAAAACGGCGAACCTGTTGACCAACATTTCTCCAACCAGGTCACTGATGGAGAAAGTAGTCGGAATTGACAAACGCAGAGTGATTCCGCCTTTCGCTATGGAGACGTTGATGAAACAGTATAGGAAATACAGACGAAAGAATCCTCTCCTAAAGGGCGATGCGGACACACCGGGCGTCGTACTCTTTGCAGATGTCTTCACCAACTTTGAGAATCCAGAAGTGGGGATGGCGACTATCAAGGTATTTGACCGGTTGGGGATTCCCATTACCCTCAGCAAGGTTTTCGACGACGGTAGGGGACTGCTGTCACAGGCGCTTATTGATAAGTCCAGAAAGAAAGCCGATGCTCTGGCTCCATATCTAAGTATGTTGATAGATGAAGGAAAGAGCATCATTGTTTGCGAGCCAAGCGTGCTTTCGATGTTCAGGCGTGATTATAAAGATTTGTTGAGTGATGCAGATCTGTTTGACAAAATTTCAAAGCGGTGCTTCGATCCATTTGAATTTCTTAATCAATTCTTAGAAGATGGTCATCAAGTCGTGATAGATCGAATGCAGAATAGAAAAGCAAGTGCTAATCAGATCTTTTATCACCCACATTGTCAGATGAAAACCGTTGGGGCTGGAGAAGCAGCTAAAGAATTCTTTTCGAGATTAGGCTTTGTTGTCAAAACGTCAAGCGTCGAGTGTTGTGGAATGGCTGGGAGCTTCGGCTATAAAAAGGATTATTATGATCTCAGTAAAAGAGTCGGCGAAGATTTGACGGACCAGATAAAAGAAGCACTTTCTGTTGACAAGCATACGGTTATCCTTGCGAGTGGCATATCCTGTCGCGAGCAGATCAACGGAGACTTTTCCGAACCCGTTTATCATCCCATCCAATTTTTGGAGAAAATCCTTGCATAGCAGGTCAGTGTCAAGAGACCAATTATGTGCTGTGGAGCGATAACACCATGAAGAGATTCGCATTCAAAATGAAGTTGAAAGAGGGCTGTAAGGATGAATACGTTAGGAGGCACAATGAGATCTGGCCAGAATTGAAGGCGCTCCTGTCTGAAGCTGGCGTTGGAGATTACAGCATTTACTTGGACGAGGAAACCAACACTCTTTTTGCAGTTCAGAAACGAGAAGGTGAAAAGTCCTCTCAAGACCTTGGCAACAATCCAGTTGTTCAAAGATGGTGGAAGTATATGTTAGACATAATGGAGACCAATCCTGACAATTCTCCGATTTCTGTGCCTTTGCTGGAAGTGTTTCACATGGACTGAAGCATATGAAAATTGAAGATTTATTTGGTGTGTGATTTTCTGGTCAAGCAACGTTATGATCTGGCTTTTGTAGTGCGGCAATGGTTCGTTGTTCTAATGGCAACTGGGCCATCACATTTATGGAACCGAAAGGAATCCTTTAATGAATCCTAATCCTATTCTGGGCGTTTTCTTTCATTGGTTGGGGGGCTTTGCCTCAGGAAGCTTCTATGTTCCCTTCAAGGCGGTGAAGAAATGGTCATGGGAAGTATACTGGCTTTTTGGGGGAATTTTCAGCTGGATAATAGCTCCATGGGTGCTCGGGTTAATCTTGGTGCCGCATGTTGCCCAGGTATTGGCACAGCAACCGGTCAATGTCCTGGCTTGGACGTTCTTCTGGGGAATGATGTGGGGATTTGGTGGCCTGACATATGGACTCACAATGCGATATCTCGGGATGTCCTTAGGAACCGGCATCATACTCGGGCTTACTGCTTTGTTTGGTACATGGATCCCACCAATATTTGATGGAACAATAGGAACAAAGCTTCATGGAATTCCTGGTCAAGTTATATTGATCGGATCGGTTTTTGCCCTCCTAGGTATAGCGATAACGGCTGCAGCGGGCCTATCGAAGGAAAGGGAGATGGACAAGGAGGAGAAACGAAAAACGATTCAAGAATTTAACTTAAAAAAGGGGATATTGGTTGCTATTTTTTCGGGGGTGATGAGTTCTTGCTTTGCTTTTGGGCTCGCTTCAGCAGTTCCAATCTCTGCAACTGCACTGCGCTACGGTGCGAATCCAATATGGACAGGCTTGCCCAAGATTATAGTGATTACAGCCGGAGGCTTCGTCACAAATCTGGTCTGGTGTTCGTATCTACTGATTAAGAATCATACAGCGCGCGAGTACTTCAGATCATATGTTCGGGATGAAACCGTAAAAGACACTATTTCCCATCCAGAGAGAGCAGGAGGCGGTGCTGCTGCGTTTGCAGCCAATGACCCGCCAACGCGTGTGCCCCTCATCACGAACTACCTATTCAGCGCCCTTGCTGGCACGACGTGGTACTTCCAGTTCTTCTTCTACACCATGGGCGAAACACAAATGGGAAAGTACAGGTTTTCGAGTTGGACACTTCACATGGCAAGTATAATTATCTTCGGATCTCTGTGGGGAATCTTCTTGAAAGAGTGGAGAAGCACCAGCGTTCTTTCTAAGTTCCTACTTGGGATCGCACTTTTTACTCTAATCGCTTCAACTATAATAGTTGGTTACGGCAACTTATTAGGATTACAACCCGGAGGTCAACAATGAAAACGAATAACATTGAGACACGCAGTACAAAATTAATAGAGAAAGCTTACCAGACTGCTAAAGAACAGTACGCTGAAATTGGCGTCGATACTGAAGAAGCAATGAAGAAACTTGACCAGATTAAGATCAGCCTTCACTGCTGGCAGGCTGATGACGTGAGAGGGTTCGAGACTTCCAATGCGAAACTCGATGGAGGGGGAATTCAAGCCACTGGGAACTATCCTGGTAGGGCGAGAACGATAGATGAGCTTCGACAGGATCTAGAGAAGGTTATG
>JGI24721J26819_10006452_pt1 | contig 11400 bp, 9 predicted proteins | sample YelNatPaOPGAMG01_FD_26819 | JGI IMG/M metagenome (IMG submission 26819)
AGCCGCAGCAAAATAGAAACATGGGGACCGAATTATCAACAAACAGCGCTCAACTACTTCAATGGGCGGATGATCATGTTTAATATTTCATACAATTTTGGGAATGCCCATCCAAAACGAGGCAAAAAGCCTGAAACAAACAACACCAATACCAATAATATGGATAATATGATGGACGGAATGTAAATATTAAACTTCTCTAACTAAATATTTTTTGCACTTCAAAATGTCCATGATATATTTGTAAACCAAATTTTACAATCATATCATGGACATTTTATTTTACGTTCTACTCAATAAACCAATAAATTAACCATGAACTCCAATTTTTTCTCAAAGCTTCTTATTCCAAAAGAAAAGAAATTCTATGATCTTTTCGAACAAGATACGGTTAACGTTTGTGCCATAGCCGACCATCTCATCACTTTAGTGCACGAAACTGATGAAGATCGGAGAAGAGAAATAAAAAATCAAATGCATGATATTGAACATGCCAACGATCAACTCACGCACAAAGTAATGGAGGAACTGGGGAAAAATTTCATTACCCCTTTTGATAGAGAAGACATTCACAGCCTCATTTCCTCTTTGGATGATGTTACCGATTTCATCTATGTCTCTGCCAAAAGCATGCTTCTCTATAAAATTGATCCAACCAAAGACATTACCATTCAATCATTAGCCGATTTAATTAGACAAGCTACCAAAGAGTTGAATTTGGCTATCAAAGGATTACGCGATTTCAAAGGAGTCAAAGATAGTCTGCAGGCAGTTGTTCAGGTCAATAGCATTGAAAATCAAGCCGACGACATTTTATACACCGGCATTGAACACCTATTCGAACATGAAAACAATGCTATTGAAATCATGAAAAGAAGAGAGTTATATTATCAATTGGAAACAGTCACTGACAAATGCGAAGACGTCTGTGATGTCATTGAAAGCATCCTAATTAAATACGCATAACTCCAATGAGCTTTACCCTTCTGATTTTAATCATCGTATTCAGCATTATTTTTGACATGATCAATGGATTTCATGATGCTGCGAATTCCATTGCCACGGTCATCTCAACCAAAGTTTTAACTCCTTTTCAAGCAGTTGCTTGGGCTGCATTTTTTAATTTTCTGGCATTCTGGGTCTTTAACCTGAAAGTGGCTGACACGGTTTCAAAAACCGTGAACAACGACAGCATCGATTTAGTGGTAATTTTTGCAGGCGTCGTTGCCGGCATCATTTGGAACCTGCTGACATGGCGGCTTGGAATTCCATCCAGTTCATCCCATACCTTAATGGGAGGCTTTGCAGGCGCAGGGGTAGCTCATGCCATGAGTTTCTCGGTCATCAATCAACGGGTCATCATTGAAACATCTTTATTCATTGTACTTGCTCCATTCATCGGAATGATCATTGGCCTTTCCGTAGCTACCCTCATCACCCACATCGTTAAAAAAACCAACCCACAAAAAACGGACAAAGTTTTTCGAAGGCTTCAGCTGGTGACTTCTGCCTCTTTAAGTTTGGGACACGGAGGTTCCGATTCGCAGAAAGTGATCGGGATTATCATTGCCACCCTCACCGTCTATAATCACTATGCCATTCAACACGGCATAACCATTCCAACCTGGATACAACACACCGATTTGCATCATGTCCCTGATTGGGTTCCCATCACCTGCTACTCCGCCATCGGCATCGGAACACTCATGGGAGGAATGCGCATCATTAAAACAATGGGAACCCGTATCACCAAAATAACTCCATTTGAAGGAATTGCCGCTGAAACAGCAGGGTCAATCACCCTTTTTGGCGTAGCAGAAGGATTAGGCATTCCAGTCAGCACCACGCACACCATCGCCGGATCCATCATGGGTGTCGGCATGCTGAAAAGAATCTCGGCCGTACGTTGGGGTTTGTCACGTCAACTCATCACGGCATGGATCGTCACCATTCCTGCCAGTGGAATCATTGCCGCCCTTATTTATTGGTTATTTAAATGGCTTGGAGTACATTGATCCTTTCTAAGCGTTCTGAATGAACTCTTTTTTTGAGGAAAAAATCACAACCCAATTATTGCTTTTAATTTTTAGCACTAAAATAATAAAATTAAAAGTAACAATTCGGTCATTTAAATTCCAATTTTTTTATTGAAACGATATTAAACACTCCTCTTTTTTAGTAATTTGTTACATTCCGGCAAAAAAATCACTATCTTTGCAGCAAATTTGATGCTCATTGTTCTGTGAATTTCTTAGAATAACAGGGATTAAATGCGTTTCTGACGGTTTCTTTTATTCTGGAATAAGAAAAATTTAATCAACGGTTTCCGCCTCTCTTCACGGATGTGTATAGAAACAAAAAAATACTCCTCTCAACAAAAATGGAAACCGTATCACTCTCTCCTGTCAACAAAAAGAACACATGGATTGTTTAGGAATGATAATCGTATTCTTTTAGTAAACTAATGAAAGCCATGAATAAGAAAAGAATCAGCTTCAACTTTCTGATCATATTGATGACGTTGATGATGTTACAGTCATGCGTAAAAAATGACATTTCATTAAGCAACTTAGATGGGACGATCGGAACAAATGCCTCCTTCATTTTCCCGATTGCCAAATCAACGGTCACGTTACAACAATTTCTCGACTATGTCAATTCCAAAAATGTAAGCAGTGATGCAGCAGGCAATTTTTACATTTATTATCAGCCAAACGATCCTTATTTGTTCGACCTGAATATTCCCGTGAATGATGTTAACACAACACAAGCGATCAATTTTCAAGGATATACCGGACAAGCTGACATGACTACGGTGAACACAGCTTTAGCGCAAGCAGAAGATGTTTATTTTAATCTTCAGCAACTTTCAAGTAGCCATATCAATCAGTTAGACAGTATCCTGATCAATCAATTGACCTTCACCTTGTCATTCCGCAGCAATATCAATTTTAACAACAATCAACTGCGACTCACCATCATTCCGGATCCTGTTTATTTTGAGGGAATTCAACCGGCCACCATATCTCAGACATATTACGGGAACACGTTAAACAATCAAACACTCCATTTTACCTTTTCACATTTCACTGCACGACCTGACAACCAAGGAAATATCCACTTTAAGGTCCTTTTACAGGAGGTACAACCTGCAAGCGACATCACCCTGACCAGCAATTCATATTTCAGCACCTCATTGACACTTTCCAACATTGATTTTACGGCCATGTTTGGTCAGTTTTCGCTTCAGGTTGATTCTCAACGCCAAACAATAGACTTAAGTTTTATCAATCAATTTATTTTAACGAACAGTACACTCCCCTTTTCGAATCCTCAAATACGATTGAACATGCGTACCAATGCTCGTGTGCCGATGGATTTTGAAGTGGAGAATTTGATCAGTTACAACAATCAAAACCCAAGCCAAACCTTATCGGCTGTTTTCAATAACGGATCGCCGTCCTGTGTATTCCCATTGCGCAACCTTCCAAATCAGGTCGGAGCATGGGCTGAAAACAACATCCTTTTTGATAAAAACAACGGACACTTGGATAACCTTTTTACGCAGCCCGGCATCAATACTTTATCACTCACTTTCAAAAGTTATACGCGCACAGACACCGTTGTTCAGCAACAATTTATCTTAAAAAACGACACATTTCTGATTACGCCGTACGTTACGATTCCTCTTTCGTTTAATCCGGGAAGTAATATCATCTTACAAAACAGCGTGAATATCCCCTCTTCACTGGCAGATTTTCTGCAAAAATCAGATGCCAAACAAACGGAAATTTTACTTACAGCAACCAATTATACGTCGGCGCAGATTCAATTAACAGCTACCTTATTGGACAGCAACAACCAGCCAATAGGCAATGCCTATCAAGTGCTCTTAAAAGAAACCATTCCTTTGAATCCCGATGGAACGATTGTCAGCACAAGCACAACCCAAGAACAACTCTTTTCCATCCCATTTTCTTACAATGATCTGAAAATGGCACGTTCCATTCAATTTACTTACACCATCAAAGGAGCTGACTTGCATTCGCCATTAACCATGAATAAAAACAACTTTGTGGACGTAAAAATCAGTGCGTACACAAAAGGAATTTCGTATAAAAACTGATCAGAGTTAAATAAGCATCGCTTACCAATCCATCCGTACCATTAACTGAACGCTTTCATTTCACAATCGAAAACAGCATGATCCTATGACACGAGCCATTGCAATCTCAACATTGTTGATTTTCATTTTGACAACGGCCAGTCGCGCCCTGGCTCAAACCAATACGATGTATTTCATGGAAAATGTTCCCGAGCGAAGCAATCTCAATCCTGCTTTCATACCGACGCAATCCTTCTACATCGAGCTGCCCGTCCTTTCAGGAGTATCCCTACTGGCAGGCAACAACTCCTTCTCTTTGAGCAATCTCTTATTATCGGATAACGGTAAAACCATCACCGCTTTTCACCCTGATGCCAATCCGGATCCTTTTCTGAATCATTTACACGCCACAACCAACGTGACAGAACAAAATCGCATCAATCTTTTTGGAATCGGAGTCAAAGTCAAAAAAAATTATTTTAGTTTTGGAATCAACGAACAGATCAACAGCAACTTCAATGTTCCCAAAGGATTGCTCTCTCTCCTGCTGAAAGGGACACCGGACACGATTCATACCAACTTTTATGACCTACATACCCTTGGAACAGATGAATCAGCCTATTTGGAAACCGCTTTCGGCTATGCGCGTCAGGTGAGTGACAAGTTTAGTATCGGATTAAAAATCAAAGCATTGTTTGGACAAATGCATGCCGATGCATCCTTCAATCAATTTCAATTGAGCGTTAATCGGGAAACCATTCAAATGCTTGGCAGCGGATATGCCCACATCACCACTCCTTTTGACATTGCACAAAACAGCGACGGAACGCCCAATTTTGACCAAACTGACAAGAAAGGCTGGGGCAAGATTGTGGGATTCGGCATGGGATTTGACATGGGCATGGATTATGCGGTCACCGATCAACTCCATCTTTCGGGATCATTGACCGATATTGGATTTATTCATTGGTACAAAAGCAATTGGGAAGCACAGATGATCAACACCATCTCGTTTTCAGGCATGAATGTGACACTCAATCAAAGCAATCCTTCTTTCAGTCAGCAACTCGGAGATTCCGTTAAAAGTGCCTTTTCTTACACCAAAAACGGCAATGGATACACCACAGCTTTAGCAGGAAAATTCCGATTTGGAGTGGACTACAGTTTGCCCAACAATCATTTTAATGTTGGACTTCTGTGGCAAAACGCATTTGGNGGAGCTTCCATGTACAACGACATTACTTTATCGGCCAATTTTCGACCGGTGTATTGTTTTAACGCCTCCTTAAGTTACTCCATCCTCGATGGAAACCTTGGAACCATCGGATTAGGATTGAATGCCATCGCCGGACCTGTCAATTTCTTTTTGATCAGTGATTATGTTCCACTCACTTTTACCAAAGACGGATATCCTTATCAGTCGAAATATGTGAATGTACAATTGGGAATTGCCCTGACGTTCGGCCATAAAAAAAAAGCAGATTTAGCCCGACACCAACAGAAGATTGAAGAAGAAAACGAAGAAAATGAAAAGAAAGAAGAACCGGCCGTTGCATCACCTCCCATCATAATAAACTGATAATAATCATATAAACAGAAGAGGCTTCCCGCCAAGGAAAGCCTCTTTTCATTGTTGGGTGGCAGATGGGATTCGAACCCACGACCAATGGAACCACAATCCACTACTCTAACCAACTGAGCTACAGCCACCGTTTATTTATGGTGCAAAAATACGATAAATATTGATATGTCGCAAATTTTTTTTCAAAAAAAACAAGTACATTCGTATCCTCTTTTAACATAACACACTATGAATAGTTCATTTCAACTATTGCCATCCAATCTTGATCAACAAGTGGCGGCCATCAAAAACAGCATCTTCGTACATCAAAACGGAATCATCTCCGAAAGCCTTGCCGACAAAGGGATTGTCTATCAAAAGAATTATGGCGTTCCTATTCCCGAATTAAAACATTTTGCGCAATCATTGCCCCATGAAGCCCAATTGGCACAACGTCTTTGGGATGAACCCATTCGCGAAACCATGCTGTTAGCTTTACTCTTATTCCCAACAGCTGAAATGAATGAAGCAAAAGCGGCAACCTGGATGTCGAAAATACAAAACATTGAACTGGCAGAACAAGCAGCGCGGCTATTATTCTCACAAACTCCTGCTGTCGAAAAAATTGTGGCAGAAGGGTGTCAATCAACCAATCATTGGAGCGTGGTGATCAGCATATTGACGGCAGCGTATGCCTTAAATCGTTTGTCGTCCAACACGGTGGCCACGATCGACGCCAAAATATGGTCGCTGATTGACAATGATCAATATGAAGTCTATTGGGCAAATACCGTCTATCTTAAAAAAAGAGGCCTGCAATCCAAAGAAACAGCCGAAAAGATCCTCCGACAAATCAACCCGTGGCAACAATCAGAAAAGAAGCATCAACGATACATGTATGAAGAAGTCTCAACTGACTTGCTTTTCCGATACGATCTGTAACAGCATCAACGAAACAGGTCATGGCATATGCTTAGTTTGATTTTTTACATTGCTGCTTTATGACTCATTTCATAGAAACAAAAAAATGCATTAACAAAACCCTAAAATGAAAAAAGTATGAACCAACATCAAAGAATGCTTGCAATCATTTGCCTGCTTTGCCTTCCTTTCAGTTTCAAGGCACAATCTCATCCGGCATTATACCAAATAGTACAACACATTGCTTTACCCGGCGAAGGAGGATGGGATTATTTGTCCATTGATGAACCACATCAACGCTTGTTCGTATCTCATTCCAACCAAATCAACGTTGTTGATCTGAAAACCAATCAACCCGCAGGCATCATTCCCAACACACCGGGTGTGCATGGCGTTGCCTTTGCGTACGATCTCAACAAAGGATTTATTTCCAACGGGAAAGACTCCTCTGTCACGGTAATCAACCTCTCCACGCTGAAACCCATCGGAACCATAAAAGTCACCGGCAAAAATCCCGATGCCATCTTGTACGATCCGTTTTCTCGTTGCGTGATCACTTTCAACGGTGGAAGCGCCAATGCAACAGTGATCAATGCCCAATCCCATCAGATCATCACCACCATTCCCCTCCCAGGCAAACCTGAATTTGCTCAAACAGATGGATCAGGCCATATTTATGACAACATTGAAACAAAAAACACCATCATCGAAATCAATGCCAAAACATGGAAAATCGATCATGAATGGTCTATTGCCCCGGGAGAAGAACCCACAGGATTAGCTATTGATGTGAAGCGCCATCAACTTTATTCGGTATGTGGCAATCAAAAAATGATCGTCCTCAATGTACTCACCGGCAAAGTCATCACATCGTTGCCCATCGGAAGCCATTGTGATGGCGTTGTTTTTGACCCTGTGTATCAACGTGTCATCGCATCCAATGGCGAAGGAACCATCACCGTTGCCCGGCAAACAACGCCCACGCAATGGAAATTGAACACCATTCCGACCCAAGTGGGAGCACGAACCATCACAGTCAACAACAAAACAGGAATGCTCTATCTTTCAACGGCTGCATTTGAAACCAATCAAGGTCGTCGTTCCATTAAACCAAACAGCTTTGAGGTGTTGGTCTTAAAGCCTACCCGTTAAGCATCAGTTTTCAACCTAAAACACAACAAAATCTTCAATAAAACGGCTGTTATTGAAGATTTTTTTTTCTCCTGACTGCCTCATCCCATTGAAAAGAGTCGGAAGATCACCTTTTTCTCCAAAAATCACCTCCGATGCAACAAAAAAGAGTAAATTTCAGATCATCCCCCCATTTTCAACAGGCATCATTCAATTATTAAGCTTATTTTTAAACAATACCCTCCTTTTAATTGGTATTTTAATAATAAATAATAGTCTATTTTTACTTCATACCCCATCTTTTACTACCTTTGTTCCCGAAAAAGAACAAAATTAAATTTCAAGGGTATGTTTGATTCAGGATTGACCACGTTTATGGTTTTAGCCACGAGTTTAGTGATGTTGATGACTCCCGGGTTGGCATTTTTTTATGGAGGACTTGGGTACAAAAAAAGCATTCTGAACATCATGATGCAAAGTTTTGTTTCCATGGGAGTCACTTCGGTGATCTGGTTTGCATTCGGTTATTCTCTCTGTTTCAGCGGCAATATGCAACAAGGGAATGATTTCTACGGCATCATTGGGAATCTGGATAAAATGTTTTATCGCGGCATAACGCCATCCACACTGTTTTCGCCCGAGAAACGTTTTCCGGAATATTTATTTATTGCCTACCAAATGATGTTTGCCATCATCACACCGGCACTAATTACGGGAGCATTCATCAATCGGGTCTCCTTCAAAGCATACATTTATTTTCTGATTTTTTGGCAGATCTTTGTTTACTATCCCTTTGTCCACATGGTTTGGGGTGGTGGACTGTTAGCTCATTGGGGTGTGTTTGATTTTGCGGGAGGCATTACCGTTCATGCCACTGCCGGTTTTGCAGCCTTAGCTTCCGTCTTTTTTGTCGGCAAACGACATCAGAAAACCGATCCAAACAACATTCCNTTAGTGGCCATCGGGACGGCTTTGCTNTGGTTCGGCTGGTATGGATTCAATGCCGGAAGTGAGTTAGCCGTTAATTCCATCACCATTGCTGCATTTGTCAACACCGACATGGCAGCCTCCTTTGCTGCNGTCACTTGGCTCATTTTGGAGTGGAACACCGGCAACAAAAAACCGACTTTTATCGGACTAATGACAGGTTCGGTAGCCGGCTTAGCCACCATTACACCGGCAGCAGGCTATGTCAACATCAGTTCCGCTGCCATGATTGGCGTCATTGCAGCTTTTGGCTGCTTCTTTGCCGTTCGCTTCAAAGAATACAAAGGATGGGACGACGCCCTCGATGTTTGGGGTATTCATGGCATGGGTGGNGTAATCGGAACCATTTGTCTGGGTCTTTTTGCTTCCTCATCCATCAATCCATCCATTCCCAACGGATTATTGTTCGGCGGTAACGGCNTGTTGCTGTTCAAAGAAAGCGTAGCNCTGTTGTTTGCCATTGGATATGCGTTCTTGTTCACGCTGCTTATTTTCAAAGGTATCAATAAATTTGTGCCGGTCAAAGTGCCCATGTTAGCTCAAGAGATCGGACTCGATATGTCACTGCACGGCGAAATTGCCCGAAGTTTGTAAAAGGCGACATGCCTGACAATGAATGATCAATGGCTTGCTGGCAATCAGGTGTTTACTCATGATATCGGAGGAAGTCCCAATTCGTTTAAAAATTGATTATGTGTCTCTCTTGCTTTGATAATGTCTTTGTCAAGGTTAACTAACTTTTCATTTACTGCATACAAGTCAATGATTTCTTCGTCTAATGATGTGCTTACATACCGAGAAATATTCAGGTTGAATTCGTTTTTCTCAATTTCGTCCATGGATACTCTGCGCGAATAACGAATTTCTTCTTTGCGATCTCTGTAAGTCTCAACAATCTTTTGAATGTGCTCGGGTAATAAATTGTTTTGTCGTTTGCCTTTTTCAAAATAGTCAGCGGCATTGATAAACAAGACATCGTCAAACTTTTTGCACTTCTTTAAAACCAATATGCAAACGGGAATACCTGTGGAGAAGAATAAGTTGGCAGGGAGTCCAATCACCGTGTCAATGTTTCCATCTTTTAATAGCTTGGTTCTGATGCGTTCTTCCGAACCGCCCCGGAACAAAACACCGTGTGGCAAAATGATGGCCATGGTTCCCTCATTGCTCAGAAAATGAAATCCGTGTAAAAGAAATGCAAAGTCAGCTGCCGATTTGGGAGCAAGTCCGTAACTTTTGAAACGAAAGTCTTGTCCCATTTCTTCCGTTGGCTCCCAACGATAGCTGAAAGGCGGATTGGCCACCACGGCATCAAATTCCAATTTCTTAGCGGGATTCATTTCATTTAAAAGATCCCAGTCGTTATCTAATGTGTCTCCGTGGTGAATTTCAAACTCAGTATCTTTCACGCCATGCAACAGCATGTTCATGCGGGCTAAGTTGTAGGTGGTGATGTTTTTTTCCTGTCCGTAAATTTTGCCGATCGTTCCTCCTCCATCTGTCATTTTTTTGCGAACATTGAGCAACAATGAACCCGAACCACAAGCAAAGTCCAACACGCATTCTATCTTTTTCTTTTTGCCTTGGCTTGGGTCTTGGCTGTCGAGCGTTACAATGGCAGACAGAATATCGGATATTCGTTGGGGCGTATAAAATTCCCCTGCTTTTTTGCCCGAACCTGCAGCAAATTGTCCAATCAAATATTCATAAGCATCACCCAAAATATCAATGTCGGTCGAAAATTGATTGATGCCTTCGGCAATTTTTTGAATGATGGTGCACAGTTTCTTGTTTCGTTCTTCGTAGTTTTTGCCGAGCTTCTCCGAATCTAAGTTGATTTCGGAAAATAAACCCTGAAAGGTACTTTCGAACGATTGGTTTTCGATGTATTTAAATCCTTCCTGCAAGGTGCGAAGCAGCTCATTGCTTTGGGTTTTTGCCAAATAGGCAATGCTATTCCACAAATGTTTCGGTTCGATGACATAGTGAATCTTCCTTCGCATTTGTTTTTCAAATTCCTGTATATCATCGGCATTTTGTTCGTACCAAACCGAAAGCGGAGTTTTACCTCCATTGCCATTTAAAACAGGATAATCTTTCCCTAATTCCTTTTTTGCAGCCGTTTCGTAATTGTCGCTGAGGTAGCGCAAGAACAGAAACGAAAGCATATAATCGCGGAAATCGTCGGCATTCATAGCCCCGCGCAATTCGTCTGCAATTTTCCAAAGGGTTTTTCCTAATTGAATTTGATCATTTATTGCCATATTCTATTCATTGAAAAATGTATCTTCCTGCCAGTTTGCAGGATTGTTTATAATATAATTTGATATTTTTTGAAATGATGCCTCATCACGGATAATATGGTCATAAAAACGCGATTGCCATGCGAAATCGGAATCAATTTTACGAATTTCAAACGAACAACGCCCTTTATACCACCTGATGATTCGTGAAATATTTTCATTCATCATGGGGTTTTTATTTCCCGCAAAACCCCCTGTATGATTTGTTGGCGATGATATTTCCGTTGAAAATGATGATTCCAATGGAAATGATGATTCCAATGGCAATGATGATTCCAATGGGAATGGCGGATTCGATGGTAATGATGATTCCGTCGATAATGGGGAATTCGGGGATGATTGCGATAATTGTGATGATTGTGATGATTGTGATGATTCCGTCGATAATGGTG
>JGI24721J26819_10006462_pt1 | contig 11385 bp, 9 predicted proteins | sample YelNatPaOPGAMG01_FD_26819 | JGI IMG/M metagenome (IMG submission 26819)
AAAACAATAAATTTAAATTACCTTTCCAAATGCTTTCATCCATGAAAAACATGATCTGCCTTCTGACAGTTTTATTGACATTTTCGCCCCTTATGGCCCAGAAAAATTTTACCGTAACTTCTCCGGACAAGAAAATCACCGTAACCATTGCTCCTGGAAGCAAGCTGCAATACAGCATCAGCTACCAGGGGAAAACCATCCTCGAGCCTTCGCCCATAAGCCTTACATTATCTGACGGAAAAGTATTCGGGCAAAACGCCAAACTGGCCAAATCACCATCCGCACGTTCGGTCAACAGCCAGGTGAAACCATTGTACGGCATGGCTGAGGTTTATCCCGATGTTTACAATGAACTGCAGATGGATTTTGCTGCCGGATATTCTGTAGTTTTCCGTGTTTACGACAATGGCGTTGCTTACAGGCTGATCACCTCCCTCCCTGGTACTATTCAGGTAAAAAATGAAGAAGCTGTCTGGAACTTTCCTGAAAAATACCAGGGCTATTTTCACCAGGTAAAAGGGTTCGAGACCTCCTTCGAAGAGCACTATCTTCACGATGCCATTTCGGTGCTGGATAAAGGAGCCATTGCCTCCCTNCCTCTGTACGTTGATGCCGGAGTTGCCAGGATGGTCATCACNGAAGCCGATTTGCTGGATTACCCGGGACTCTATCTGACATGGAACGGAAAATCAGGCCTTCAGGGAGTCTTACCCCAGGTACCCAAAACGGTTCAGCCGGGAGGACTGAAAAACTTCAACCTGCGGGTAAAGGAACGCTACGATTACATAGCAGAAACTTCAGGAACGAGGGCCTTCCCATGGCGACTTACCGTAATTGTCCCGGAGGACAAGGATCTGCTGAACATAACCCTCCCCTATCTTCTGGCCTCAGAAAATAAAATCGGAGATGCCTCGTGGATTAAACCCGGCAAAGTAGCCTGGGACTGGTGGAATGCCAACAATTTAACCGGTGTTCCTTTTAAAACAGGTTTCAACACCGATACATACAAGTATTTCATCGATTTTGCAGCACGCAACGGCATTGAATACATCAATCTTGACGAAGGATGGTCTGATCAGTTTGATCTGCTGAAAATCAATGACGGATCGGTAACGCTTGGCACCAATCCCACCCTGGGTGCAAACCTAAACATGCCGGAATTGTTCCGTTACGCCAAGGAAAAGAATGTAGGGATTATTCTTTGGTGTGTATGGCATACCCTTGACCGTCAGCTGGAGGAAGCGCTTGCCCAGTTTGAAAAATGGGGTGTTGCCGGCCTGAAGGTGGATTTCATGGACCGCGACGACCAGCTGGTGGTGAACTTTTACGAAAGGGTTGCCAGAGAAGCGGCCAAACGCCATATGCTGGTGAATTTTCACGGAGCCTATAAACCCACAGGGCTTGAACGAACCTATCCAAATGTCATCAACAGGGAAAGTGTGCAGGGACTGGAGTACAACAAATTTTCCAATCAGGCCACACCGGAGCATGCGGTATCCATACCTTTTATCAGAATGCTGGCCGGGCCTATGGATTATACGCCGGGAGCCATGACCAACGCCAACAAGGAAGATTTCCGTATCATTAACGACCGCCCCATGAGCCAGGGCACCCGTTGCCAGCAACTGGCCATGTATGTTGTTTATTACGCTCCGCTCGAAATGCTCAGCGATGCGCCAACCCGCTATGAAAAAGAACCCGACATTTTGCATTTTCTGGCCTCGGCTCCTACCGTCTGGGATGAAACCCTCCCGCTGGACGGAAAGGTAAGCGATTACGTTCTGATGGCCCGCCGGAAGGGGAACACCTGGTGGGTGGGCGCCATGACCGACTGGACTGCACGGTCTCTTACCCTGGATCTGAAGTTTCTTGGTGAAGGAACCTATACCATGGAGTTTTTCCGCGACGGCGCCAATGCCCACAGAATCGGGGATGATTATGTGCGCGAAGTAAGGTCGGTAACCCGAAACGATAAAATTTCCCTTGAACTTGCCCCCGGAGGCGGCTGGGCAGCCCGGATTACCCCCAACAATTAACCTGTCTGAACTCATGAAAGGAAAAGAACATAACGCAGAAAACCGCTCCTCTCAGGGAAATCAATCTTTCAGCATTGAGTACCTCCGGCGAAAATCGGGATTACCAGGGCCGAGGGCAAACCTCGGGCTCATGTATTCCTTTGCGCGTAAAGCCAGCATGGATGACATCTATGCCTGCCTTCTTGTTAATTCGAAAGAGCAGAAAGATGCCCAGGACGAATTTGTTCTGATGTGCGGAATTGTAGGATATTGCTACCAGAAGCGGAAAGACTACGCGGAAGTCCTTTCCGAAATACGCCCCTTTGCCTCCCACCCCAACTGGCGGATACGAGAGGCTGTTGCCATGGGTATCCAGGAAATGGTCGATAACAACCTGCCTGAGATAATGGATCTTCTTGAACCATGGGTCAATGGGACATATTACGAAAACCGCGCGGTGGCAGCAGCCCTGTGTGAGCCAAAACTTCTTAAAAACGAGGAAGATATACGGAGGATCTTACGGATTATCAAAAAGATCACTATGAAGTTTCTGCTCATAAACGGCAAACTGACCAGTGAACAGGAAACCCTGCGGAAGACCCTCGGATATGCATGGAGTGTGCTGATTGCCGCTTCTCCGGTGGACGGAAGGCCGGAGTTTGAAAAACTCGCGGCCAATACCAACCCCCACATCCAATGGATCGTGCGGGAAAATCTGCGAAAAAACCGGCTCACCGAAATGGACAAACTGTGGGTGGAAAAGCTTCAGAGAAAACTGCCAAAAGAAAGACCATAAGCCTATACTCCGTTTACAAAACGGCGATTCCGACATCACGGTCAAAAAAGGCCGCTACCCTTATATAAATCCTGAATTATTCAATGGGTGCGNATGATNCATTACCGTATGCAAGGATTTCGGAANCGAACTGGTCAACGGAAAAGCAGTTGCATCACCAACGCCGCTTTTAGGCTGTATAGGATTTGATATCCCGGGAGAAGAATGCAATGGGTAAATAAAAAGCAGCTTAATCTTCTGTGATTAATGCTTTTATGCGCTCAATCTGCGTCTGTTTGTTTACCTCTCTGAGATTCTGGGCCGTTTGGGTGAAATACTGATGCCCGCTGAGAAATTTCAACTGCAGTTTGTTCCATTCGTTCAGGGTACCGATCATGTTCCGCTCGCTGAGTTCCCTGTAGAGGGTATTGGAAACGGGAATGAAATCGATCCGGCCCAGGTAATCCAGATCAGAATCGCAGATAATGGCTTCCAGCAGGTTTCGTGGCTGGGGAGGAAGCTTGGTGGCCATGATGATTTCGCAGATGCGATCGATCTGTTCCTGCGAATAGCCGTATTTAGGCAGGTATTCACGTGCAATTTCACAACTCCGTTCCTCATGATCCTTGTAGGAAATGACGTGCCCTGCATCGTGGAAAAGAGCCGCTGTTTTCAGCAGAAGGATCTCTTCGTCGGTACAACCTTCAGCCCAGCCTATCAACTCAACTTCGGTAACCACATCCACCGTATGCTTCACATTGTGATAATAAAGCGTTTTGGGAAGTTCTCTCTCCAGTTTGTCCAGAATGATCTCCTGCAAATCGGTAAACTGAATTAATTTGAACTTGGTATTGAAGTTTTCATTGGGGACGGCGGTCTCGCCATGGACAGCAAACTCGGGCTTGAGGCCTTTTACCCAGAAGACGTCGAGATCATCCTTGTATTTAACAGGTAATTTGCCATAGTACTCGCAGTCGAAAAACTCCTTCACCAGTTCATAGGTCATTTCGGAAATCAGCACCTTGCCATAAACNCCGAATGATTCAAGCCGGCTGGCNGTATTGACTGTAGCTCCCTTGATATCATAGCTTTTTTTCTTCTGGCCCGAAACAGTGGCCACAACAGAACCAGTGTGGATACCGGTACGGAGCTCCCACACCTGTTCGCCTCTGTTTTTCTGGATGTCATACAGGTACTGATGCATCTGAAGGGCAGCCAGCACAACCTGAACAGGGTTGGTAATGTTCTTTACCGGAATACCGCCGGCGCACATGTATGAATCGCCGATGGAATGTATCTTTTCAATATTCAGGTTCTTGACAATCTGGTCAAAATGATAGAAAATATCGTCCAGCTCATCCATGAGCTTCTGCCGGTCCATATCTTCTGTAATGCGGTTAAGCCCGTGAACATCGGCAAACATAACCGTCACCATCTTGAAGTTCATCACCGGCTTTTCTTCGGCCGGCCTGATACGGGCTCTCTCTGCCTCGGAAATCTCCGACAGCATCTGCTTCAACCGTTCATTTTCTTCCGTCAGCTTATCAACAAGCTTCTGAAGCTTATCCTTTTCTTCAAGAAGCTCCTGATTTTGTTTTGCCAGCTTTGCTACACGCCTGATTAACGCTTCATCCTGTTCCGGAACCATGCCCATAGATAGTTTAAAGTAAAAGTATATTTTCTCTTCAAAATATCAAAACATTCAGTGTTCCATCCTGTTTTCAATTGGAGTAACTTACCTACCTTTGCCTATGCCTTACACTAGCTTGCCGGCCCCTTGCCAGCCCGGTTATGTGTTTTTGTCGTATGGTAAAAAGGAACTTTTTATTTTGGGGTGTTTTATAAAGGAGTGATGTAGAAGTCAAAAAAAAGATGCCATTTAAATTAGTTTCCGATTATAAGCCAACAGGTGACCAGCCGGAAGCAATCGAACAACTGGTCAAAGGCCTGGAATCGGGCGTTCCCTTTCAGACCCTTATGGGAGTCACGGGTTCAGGAAAGACCTTTACTATGGCCAATGTTATTGAGCGGATGCAGCGTCCGGCTCTGATTCTGAGCCATAACAAGACACTTGCCGCCCAGTTATACGGGGAATTCCGTCAGTTTTTCCCTGAAAACGCAGTGGAGTATTTCGTTTCCTACTATGACTATTATCAACCCGAAGCCTATCTTCCGGTTACAGACACCTACATTGAAAAGGACCTCTCGATTAATGAAGAGATTGAAAAATTGCGCCTCAGTGCCACTTCGGCCCTGCTCTCGGGAAGGAGGGATGTGATTGTGGTTGCATCGGTTTCGTGTATTTATGGCATTGGCAATCCGGACGATTTTTACAGTAATACCATCCGCATTCATCGGGGAGAAAAAATCAGCAGGAACGTTTTTCTGCGCAGGCTGGTTGACAGTTTGTATTCACGGAATGATGTGGAATTCAAACGGGGAACCTTCCGGGTGCGGGGTGATACGGTAGATGTATTTCTTGCCTACAGCGATTTCGCTTATCGTTTTTCCTTCTGGGGGGATGAAATTGAGAGCATTGTCACCATTGACCCGGAAACCGGAAAATCGGGAGAAAAACATGATGAAGTTGTGATTTTTCCGGCCAACATTTTCGTAACTGCTTCCTGGCGCATTCAGGACGCCATACGGCAAATTCAGGACGATCTGGTAAAGCAGGTGGAATTTTTCAAAAACAATGGACGTCAGCTGGAAGCCAAAAGGCTGGAAGAGAGGGTAAACTATGATCTGGAGATGATCCGCGAACTGGGTTATTGTCCGGGTATTGAAAATTACTCACGGTATTTTGACGGGCGCCCTCCCGGAAGGCGGCCATTCTGCCTTCTGGATTATTTTCCGGACGATTTCATTACCTTTATTGATGAGAGTCACGTTACAGTGCCGCAGATCCGTGGCATGTTCGGCGGAGACCGGTCGCGGAAGCAAACCCTGGTGGAGTATGGGTTCAGGCTGCCGGCTGCCCTCGACAACCGCCCTCTGCGGCTGGAGGAATTTGAAGAGCTTATTGGCCAGACCATCTTCGTAAGTGCCACCCCCGCCGAATACGAACTTCAGAAGTCAGAAGGAGTTGTGGTTGAGCAGTTGATACGGCCCACCGGCCTTCTGGACCCCGTTATTGAAGTAAGGCCCAGCCTCAATCAGATTGACGACCTGATGGAAGAAATCCGCCNGCGTGTGGAGGTCGGGGAACGTGTACTCGTCNCAACCCTTACCAAACGAATGGCTGANGAGCTTACTGCCTATCTTTTGAAATTCAGGATTAAAACGCGTTATATCCATTCCGATATCGACACACTGGACCGTGTGCAGATTATGGAAGGACTTCGGAACGGAAGCTTTGACGTGCTGGTGGGAGTGAATCTTCTGCGGGAAGGGCTCGACCTGCCGGAAGTTTCGCTTGTAGCCATTCTCGATGCCGACAAGGAAGGGTTTCTGCGTTCGGAACGCAGTTTGACCCAGACAGCAGGACGGGCGGCACGTCATCTGCACGGAACCGTTATCATGTATGCCGATACCGTTACCGAGTCGATGCGAAAAACCATAGAAGAAACCAACCGGCGAAGGGAAAAGCAGTTGCGGTACAATGCAGAACATGGAATTACGCCGCGGCAGATTGAAAAAGCGCTTGTTTCCATCATGGGCAACAGGGAGGAATTTTCCTCGCGCCATAAGGTATATGTAGAACCTGAAAACACGGATATTGCGGCCGATCCTGTCGTTCAGTACATGGACCGCAAAGCCCTGGAAAAGGCCATTGAAAAAACCCGCAAAGCTATGGAAAATGCGGCCAGGGAACTTGATTTTATTGAAGCGGCCCGGCTGCGGGACGAAATGTATGCCCTTCAGAAGCTTCTCGAATCGAAAAACTGACAGGCTCTGCTTCTATCCAAGATAGGACTTNAGTATTTTACTGCGCGAAGTATGCCTCAGGCGGCGGATGGCTTTTTCCTTTATCTGCCGCACCCGTTCGCGGGTCAGGCCAAACCGGTCGGCTATCTCTTCGAGGGTCATTTCAGGACAGCCCAGCCCGAAGAAATACCGTATGATGTCTCTTTCCCGTTCGGTCAGGGTAGATAAAGCCCGTTCGATCTCCGTACACAGCGATTCCTTAATCAACTGCCTGTCGGCAACCGGAGAATCAGTGTTTACCAGGACATCGAGCAGACTGTTATCTTCTCCGTCGGCAAAAGGAGCATCTACCGAAACATGACGTCCTGACACCCTTAGCGTGTCGGCAATCTTTTCCTTCGGCAGTTCAAGCATTTCTGCCAGTTCNTCCGGTGTGGGAGTTCGTTCGTATTCCTGTTCAAATTTTGCAAAGGCCTTGTTCAGTTTGTTCAGGCTGCCAACCTGGTTCAGGGGCAGGCGTACAATACGCGACTGCTCGGCCAGAGCCTGAAGGATGGACTGCCTGATCCACCATACCGCATAGGAGATGAACTTGAATCCGCGCGTTTCATCAAATTTCTCGGCGGCTTTGATCAGTCCGAGGTTCCCTTCATTGATCAGATCGGGAAGACTCAGACCCTGATTCTGATACTGTTTGGCAACAGAAACCACAAAACGCAGATTGGCACGCGTAAGTTTTTCAAGGGCTTCTCTGTCGCCTTTTCTGATTCGCTGCGCCAGTTCAACTTCCTCTTCGACGGTAATAAGTTCTTCTCTTCCAATCTCCTGAAGATACTTATCAAGCGAAGCACTTTCCCGATTGGTAATCGACTTTGTAATTTTCAGCTGTCTCATGGCATTCCCGTTGGTAAAGCAAAACCAGGGGGCGAAATTACATCAAGGAATATTTAAAATCAATTTAAATTAGGGTTTTATGAAAAAAATCATAAAACCTAAGTACCATGAATTAACAAATTCATGGTACCTGGAATAAAAAAAGGGATGGAGTTGACCATCCCTTCTATTCAGAATAAAAACCGATTATAGTCCAAAAGCATAATACGCCACCATACCGTTGGGATACACTCCTTCGATATAAACGCCTCCCTTTGTTTTTGAAAGAATATCGTTCAGGTCGTTAACGGAATTGATGGCCTTATTGTTGACGCGGGTGATAATGAATCCGTTGCTGATACCGGCATCTCTGAACTTTCCTTTTCCTACTTCCACAACCCGAAGTCCGTTGGAAATACCCAGGTTCGATTTTTCCTGATCGGAGAGGGGCGCAAAGGTAGCACCCAGCACCATCACCAGGTCGGATTTTTTCACAACACCGGTGGTTCCCTGCATGTTGCGCAATATTACATCGAACTGTTTTTCCTTATTATCGCGCAGTACGGCAATATTTATTTTCTGACCCGGACGATAGCGACCGATCTGCTCCTGCAGTTCGGCACTGCTCGTGACCTTTATCCCATTAACATTCAGAATCACATCGCCTGCCTTGATGCCGGCTTCTTTTGCTGCGCCATTGTCGTTTACAGCATCAACATACACGCCGTTGATGGTACCCAATCCTTTATCCTTTGCCAGCTGGGCGTCAATATTCCGGATGGACACACCGAGGAAGGCACGCTGAACCTGGCCGTATTCCATCAGGTCTTCCACAACCTTCCTGACTATGCTCACCGGAATGGCAAAGGAATTACCGGCATATGCACCCGAAGGAGATATGATGGCAGAAGTAATTCCTACCAGTTCTCCTTTCAGATCGACCAGGGCCCCGCCACTGTTACCCTTATTCAGAGCCGCATCGGTCTGAATAAACGATTCAATTCGGTACTGATCGTCCAGTATTCCAAGGTTCCGGCCTTTGGCCGACACGATTCCGGCAGTGACCGTGGAGGTCAGATTGAAGGGATTGCCGACAGCCAGTACCCACTGGCCAAGCCGCAGTTTGTCAGAATCTCCCCAGGGAATAAACGGCAGATCTTTTCCGTCAATCTTCAATAAAGCAATATCGGTACTTGGATCGGTGCCGACCAGCTTTGCTTCAAACTCCCGGTTATCATTCAGGGTAACCATAATCTTTTCCGCCCCGTCGATAACATGGTTGTTGGTAACGATATACCCATCGGGACTAATAATCACTCCCGAACCAAATCCAACAACCGGCTCGGAACGTTCCTGATATGGGCGTCCATAAAAAATTCGTAAATCGGATTGCGGTATACCTGTGAAAGCACGGCTTGCGTTTTGACATGCACTACTGCATGAACCGTCCGTTCAGCAGCATAGGTGAAGTCGGTTATGCTGGTATCAAATACCGATGAAAGGCTGGTGAGGGTGACAGGAACTTTTTCGGTGGCGGTAACAATGCGCGTTTCAGGACGAAATACCATTGTGTATAATCCCAGGGAAATAAGCCCTCCCATCAGCGCTACCAGCAGCAGTCCGAAAAATCGTTTCAGGTTCATAGCTTTCTTTTTTTATGTTTTACATTTGTTGTCGGATTACAACAATCAATTTTCATGCAAAATAACGGCATGCAAAGCAAGTTTGTTTGATCAGCTACCAACATTTAACTTTTTTTAACCGCTATGCAGCTTCATTTTTACAAATATCAGGGAACAGGAAATGATTTCATCATCATTGACAACCGGGAGAAAATTTTCACGGCAGAAGAACAACGAATCGCCTGGTTGTGTCACCGGCGGTTCGGAATCGGCGCTGACGGGCTTATGCTGCTGGAATCAGACCCTGGTTCAGACTTCGCCATGCGCTATTTTAATGCTGATGGCAAGGAAAGCACTATGTGCGGCAACGGAGGCCGCTGTATGGTAGCTTTTGCCCATAAACTGGGACTCGCAGGCACCCACGTCCGTTTTGGCGCTATTGACGGAATGCACGAAGCATTTGTTGATACTCCTTCCTATGTAAGGCTCAAAATGCAGGATGTTCAAGGTCTGGAAATACTGGGAAAGGATGGCTTTCTCAATACCGGCTCCCCGCACTATGTAAAATGGGTTGATCATGTGAAGGAGCTTAATGTAGTGGAAGAAGGGCGAAAAATCAGGTATCACGAACGATTCAAACCAGGCGGCACCAATGTAAATTTCATCGAACGGATGGATGAAAACACTCTCTTTGTGCGCACTTACGAGCGCGGGGTTGAAGACGAAACCCTTTCCTGCGGTACCGGAGTTACTGCATCTGCAATTTTTGCAGGAATGGGAAACAAAAATGACAAAGTGACATACTCCATCTTGACATTAGGAGGAAAACTCACCGTTCGTTACAATAAAGCTGGGGAAAACCATTGGACTGACATCTGGCTGGAAGGCCCTGCTGATTTTGTATTCGAAGGAGACATCACCCTGAAATAATTAGAATAACCACTATGCTGACCAACAGAATGGGTTACTATTTTGAACTGGAAATGGAAGTGCGCGATTATGAATGCGATATCCAGGGAATTGTCAATAATGCGGTTTATATGAATTACCTGGAGCACGCCCGTCATAAATTTCTTCAAGCCATAGGCCTTAACTTTGAACAGCTTCACAGGGAGGGCATTGATGCCGTGGTGGTAAAAGCAGAGCTGGATTACAAAAAACCCCTGAAGAGCACTGACCGCTTTGTAATACGCCTTTTCGTCCGTCGGGAAGGGTATCTTCGTTTTGTTTTCCATCAGGATATTTATCGCCTTCCCGACGAAGAGTTCGTTCTGGCCGGGAAGGTTACTGCCGTATTACTGCGCAACGGGAAGCCTGCCCTGCCCGACAATGTGATGCAGGCCATTGAACGCTACCTGGATGAAAAGGAGCCGGGTGGACGTGCATAGTCGTCTGTTTCATAGTTTTTTGTGAACTTTCCGGCGGTTGTTGTTGTTTCTTTGTACACCAGCAATTATATGAATACGGCCATAGTTTACATGACACAGCACGGTTGCACGGAGAAAGCTGCCACCGAACTCTCGCGGATTCTTCCGGGTAAAACCGAACTGTTCAACCTGTACAAAGTTTCTGCTCCTGATCTGAATCCTTATGACACGATAGTTATCGGAGGATCCATCCATTACGGGAGAATTCAGGCCGGCCTGCAAAAATTCTGCAATGAACATCGCGGAGAACTCATGTACAAAAATCTCGGTTTGTTTATTTGTTGCATGGAGACCGGGAAAAACGCTGAGGCTGAATTTGAAAATGCCTTTGAGGAACCTCTCCGTCGCCATGCCATTGCAAAAGGCATTTTCGGTGGTGAGTTCAATTTTAAAAAAATGACTTCGTTTGAACGCGTGGTGATACGGCATATAGCCAATGTTAAAGACAACACATCACGCATTGACCTGGACGCTATCCGGAGTTTTGCCGGACAACTAATCAGTGTTGCCCAGGCACGGTGATCATTAATTGATTAATTTTACCGGAAAATTCTCAGTATGCGCTCCATGCTTATTACCGGTGTTTTTTCCCTATTCTGCCTTTTATCTGCCGGGCAGTCAGTCAGAATTCTTGTTGTAACGGGCGGGCACTCCTTTAACGAACCGGCTTTTTATAACCTGTTCAAAAGCATGGACAGCATTGCCTTTGACACAGTGTCCCAGCCCCGTGCAGGCGGCCTGTGGAGCGCCGGTCTGGCAAACATCTATGATGTGATTGTTTTTTATGACATGACCTCGGAGATTTC
>JGI24721J26819_10006469_pt1 | contig 11380 bp, 10 predicted proteins | sample YelNatPaOPGAMG01_FD_26819 | JGI IMG/M metagenome (IMG submission 26819)
CGGCTCGCGCGCCCGACGTTGCGTTGGTCGGCAGTGCGCGACGTGGCGCGCACGCAGCTGCAAGTGGCCAGAACCGCCGACTTCTCCCATCCCTTGTTTGACGTGCAGACGAAGGACACGCAGTGGACGCCGACCGCTGATCTGTCGGCTGGCGAGTTTTTCTGGCGCGCGGCCAGTGTCGATGCGCAGGGGCGGCAAGGCCCGTGGAGCAAGCCGCAGGCATTCAGGTATGTGCCCGGCCCTGGGTCGGCTGATCTGTCCAGAGCCGCGATCCGCTATGACGCCGATCACCTGATGATTGATCTGCCCCCCGCTCCGGCAGGGCAGCATTACGCCCTCACCCTGTCGGACAACGCCAATCTTCAGCCCGCGCTCGCGCAGGCGCAAAGCCCCGGCGGGGCGCTCACCCTGCCGCGACCGTCCTCCGGCAGGCGTTATTTGGGTGCGCGGCTGGTGGATGACAGCGACGGCACCGAAGGCCCGCCAGTCGTGCAGGCCATCGAGGTGCCTGCACGCTATCCAGGCCTCTGGCTGTTGCTGATTCCGCTGCTGCCTGCGCTGTGATCTGCGCGCTGCGTGCCGTTGATGTTGCGCCGCCTGCGTTCGGCCCGGTCTTCCGGGCAGCATCTCCAGACAGGTGTCCCCTGGCGCCCCCGGCTGGAGGTGCTGCGCATCGGCGCCATGCTGCTGGTGCTGGCCTTGGGGCTGTCCCTTGGCGGCTGGCTGCAGCGAGTCGATCATCTGGTGTTCGACCTCGGACAGCGGCTGCTGCCTGTCACTGCGCCACACGGGCTGGTGATCGTCGCCATCGATCAGCACAGCCTCGACCGCATCGGTGCCTGGCCCTGGACGCGCGCCACCGATGCCCGCCTGGTGGACGCGGTTTGCCGGGCCGGGGCCAAGGCCGTTGGATTCGACATCGCCCTGACCGAAGTGGGCACGGACCCGGTGGGAAATGCCGCGCTGGCGCACGCGCTGCGCGCCTGCGGCCGCGTGGCGCTCCCCGTGGTGCTCGATACCAGCCGCGACGGTGGGCAGATCGTTGAAGGCCTGCCCATTCCGCCGCTGGCCTCCGCCGCCGCGGGGCTGGGGCGCGTGGGCGTCCAGCTCGACAGCGACGGCGTCGCCCGCAGTGTGTATCTGTGGGAAGGCGTGGGCACGCCCGCCTGGCCCTTGCTGGCGCAGACCCTGCTGTCCATCGCCCACCAGCCGATGCGGGGCAGCGTGCCGCGGCCCGTGGCAGATCCTGCTCCGGCGCACCCCTACGCCTTGACGGCGCGCGATCTGCGCTTGCTGCGCTATGTCGGCCCACGTGGCACCGTGCCGTCCCTGTCCGCCAGCGCGGTGCTTGATGGCGCCATTCCGGCCGATGCCTTAAGCGGCAAGATCGTGCTCATCGGCGCCACCGCTGCAGGGCTTGGGGACTTTCTCGCTACTCCGGTCACCACTCAGGGTGCGCCCATGCCTGGCGTGGAAGTGCTGGCGAACACCGTGCTCGCCCTGCGCGATGGCACCCTGACCCGCGCTGTGCCCACCGCCTGGGCGCTGGCGCTCACCGCGCTTCTGGCGCTTGTGCCCTTGCTTTGGCTGCCCCGGCTGATGCCCTTTGCGGGGCTGCTGGCCAGCATGACCTGGGTGCTCATGCTGCTGCTGGCCGCGGCGGCGCTGCCCATTCTGCTGGGCTGGTGGTGGCCGCCCACCGCTGCGCTGGCGGCGGGGCTTTCGGCTTACCCCTTCTGGGGCTGGCGGAGGCTGGAGGCGGCGCGGCGGCATCTGGACTGGGAGCTTCGCCAACTACGCCTGGCCGGGCGCGACTCTGCCGAGGCCAGCCCCGAGGCTGCGCACAGGCGCCTGAGCTTTGAAGCGCGCATCCTCGAAGTGCAGGCCGCGCAAGAGCGGCTACGCGACCTGCAGACCCGCCGTGACGACGCTTTGGCCTTTATCAGCCATGACGTGCGTGCGCCGCTGGCCGCTGCCGTGCAGCAACTGCAGTCCGACCGGCTCGACCCCTCAGCGCGCGAACGGCTGCTCGCGCAGTTGCGGCGTGCACACGATCTGGCGCAGGGCTTTCTCAGCCTCACCCGCGCGCAGGCACTGGAGCCTGCAGCCCTGACCGAGCTCGATCTGGGTGCAGTGCTGCACCAGGCCGCGGACTTTGCCTATGACGAGGCCCTCAAGCGCGGCGTGCGGTTCGCGCGCAAGCTGCCTGATGCTCCGATCTGGGTGCGTGGTGATTTCGACGCCCTGGAACGCCTGGCAGGCAATCTGCTGCGCAATGCCGCGCAGCACAGCCCGGCTGGATCGACCGTGACCCTGGGCGCGGAGTTGAAGCCGAAAACGGTCCGCTTCTGGGTGCAGGACCAGGGGCCCGGATTGACGCCGGAGAAAGCATCCCAGCTGTTCCAGCGCTTTGCGCGCGGTGAGACGGGCGGTGCCTCAGCCGGTTCTGGCAGTACGGGACTGGGGCTTTACTTCGTGCGGCTGGTGGCGGAAAAACACGCGGGCAGAGTCGGTGTCGAGTCACCCCCAGGCAATGGCGCAAGCTTCTGGGTGGAACTCCCCCGGCAGGATTGAGCGCCCCGGCGTCTCCTGTCCAGGAGAGCCGGGCCCGGGCAGATGGTTACTTCTTCAGCGCGTCGCGAATTTCACGCAACAGCACGGTGTCTTCCGGCGTTGGCGCGGGCGGTGCGGGCGGCTCGGCATGCTTGAGCTTGGAGATCATGCGTACCATCATGAAAATGATGAAGGCGAGGATGATGAAATTCACCGCCACGGTGATGAAGCTGCCATACGCCAGCACCGGCACCCCGGCCTTTTTCATGGCGTCCAGGGTCTGCGCGGTGCCGTCGGGAACCTTGCCCAGCACGATGAACAGATTCGAAAAATCGAGCTTGCCAAAAATGGCGCCGACGACCGGCATGATGACATCGTTCACCAGCGATTCGACAATCTTGCCGAATGCGCCGCCAATGATCACGGCCACGGCCAGGTCGATCACATTGCCTTTGACGGCAAACGCTTTGAAATCTTGCATCAGAGACATACGGGGCTCCTCATCGGTTGGGGGATGCGCAAAAACATCACGCGCCGCCAGGATTTTGCGGGAAAAATGGGCAATCCCCTAGCGGTCCAGACCGATGCGGCGGAATTTTTACAGTGCGTCCCGCCCGTCGTGCGCAAGGATGCACTGTGCCCGGCTGTTTGGCCTCAATTCGGCCGCATTGCCGCGTAAAACCTCACCAGTTCGAGCTGCACCTGATCCGATAGCGCGCTGAACGCGCCGCGCAACATCTTCTCGGCCTCGTCCTGCTGGCCATTGCGGCTGTTGAGCAGCACCTGTCCGGCGGTCAGATGAAACTCGGCGTGAATCTTGCGCAGCTGCTTGTAGTGCGGCAGTTTGCCGTAGCGGGCCTTGGCGGGGCCGTTGAGCCACTGCCCCAGGGCGCACAGATCGTCCGGTGCAACCTGGGCGATGTCCACATCGTCCTGCCGCCCCTCAACGACGATGGCCTTGAGCCGCTTTTTCCACGCGAGATGACCCTGCACCGCCTGGCCAAGGTAAAGCCCCTCAAACAGGTCTTCCTCCGGGTCGATGTCCGGGGTCAGGTGGGAGTCCGTGGTGGAGAGTTGACCAGCGTCATGTTGGCGCAGCCAGGCGAGAAGTCCCATGATGTTTTCCTTGATGTCTGATGTGTTCCGTGAACGGATCGCGCCGCGGCCTGTGCCGCCAGCACTGGGAGAAAGCCTAGAAATGCGAGGCGGTCGTGGTCGAGAAAGATGCGGGGTGCTTTACGCTTGTGTTCGCCAAAGCGTGAGATTTTCCACATGGTTGTCGCGCTGCGGGCTTGGCGGCAGCAGAAACGCCAGGTCACAGTTGATACATACTGGCCCTAGTTTCTTAACGCGCGGCGCTCTACATTGGATTCACCCAAGTTTTGCTCCTCGTTGCCGTGAAGCTTGGCCAGGCGTGATTCGGTTGTACCGCCGGATGACGCCGCCCCGTTGCGTAGGGAGAGCGCCTTGGTGCTGTCATTGCAGGCCATGGCGCCGATGAGAACAAAAATGGAGATGTGCAGCAGTGTTGGCTGCGCCGCATGGAACATATGACCCGCCCAATGTCGGAACGTTCGCACCGCCTGTGCTGCGAACGTGACATGCAGTGCCGCTAGCCTTCCAGGGCTGAGCGGCCCGAACGATCGCTGACTGATGAGATCGGCGAATGTCCTAACCTCGTGAGGAGCCAAATGAAACTTGCCAAAACCCTGATCGCCGCAGCCATTGGACTGGGCGCTGCCCATGCCGCCTTTGCCATGAACGTGCCTGGACCCCTGGTCACGCCTCAGTGGCTGAAAGCCCACCTGAATGAAGTGACCGTCATCGACATCCGTGGCGGCGGCAGCATGAAGGCCTATGACGAAGAACCCGTTCTAGGCAAAGACCATTTCGTCAAGAAGAGCGGCGGCCATATCGCCGGAGCCGATCTGGTGAACTTCAACGACATCCGTGAAGAGCGCACGGTCGACGGCGTGAAGCTCAAGGCCATGATGCCCACGGCCGAATACTTCACCCAGGTCATGGACAAGGCGGGGGTGAACAGCGGCAAGCCCTATGTCATCGTGCCCACCGGTAATGCCGTGTTCGCCATGGATCGCGGCACACGGCTGTACTTCCAGATGCGCTATTTCGGCGTGCCCNCTGACCAGATCGCCATCCTCAACGGCGGCACAAATGCCTGGATCAACGCGGGTTTCCCCGTGAGTACCAAGCCCGCACCGAAGATGGCGGGGAACTGGAAAGCCACTGGTGAAGACAAGGCGTTGCTGGCTGGCTTGAATGAGGTCAAGGAAGGCGTGAAGAGCGGCACCGAGCAGTTCATCGACGCGCGTCCCACTGCCCAATATCTCGGCATTGCCAAGAAGCCGATCAACAAGACCGCAGGCCACCTGCCCGGCGCCAAGTCCTTCCCGATCGATGCCATCGTGAAGGACGACCACGGTGCGGCCATGTTCATGAGCGCGGCCGACTACAAGAAGATCTTCCACGACTTCAACATCAGTGACAACGCCCCGACCACCACGTACTGCAACACCGGCCACCTGGCGTCGGGCGCCTGGTTCGTGGTGCATGAAATTCTGGGCAACAAGAACTCCAAGCTCTACGCTGGTTCGATGAACGAGTGGACCAACCTCGGCAACCCGACCGTCGGCCTGCCTGGTTGAGTGCTTCGCCCCACTGGAAAACCGGCCTCTGGCCGGTTTTTTTGTGCCTGCCATCCCCGGGACATCAGGATGTTGCGACGCAACATCTCTCTATCTTCGTTCAGAGATGCGGAGGGATCGCTTGACTGGACGCTGCTTGGGCAGAATTGCTGCGGCGCAGCTCAGTGATTTCCCTAGATTTCCATCGGTGTCGCTGTCAGCGCATGGTCAGCTAGCCTGAAAACAATCCGTCATCCCAGTGACGCGTCGTAACAAATCGACGCCGCGGGGTTGATGCGTTGCGTTGCCGGCCTTGGGGAGCAGCGCCACGCCCACGTCCACACACAGGAGACTTGAGCATGGCTTCCATTGCAATGGGCGCAAAAGCGCGCCCGATGACGGCGGGTGAGAAGAAGGTGATCTTCGCCTCATCGCTGGGCACGGTATTCGAGTGGTACGACTTCTACCTGTATGGTTCGCTGGCGGCCATCATCGCCAAGCAGTTCTTTGCTGGCCTGGATGCCGGATCGGCATTCATTTTCGCCTTGCTGGCGTTTGCCGCAGGCTTCATTGTGCGGCCGTTCGGCGCGCTGCTGTTTGGTCGCCTCGGTGACATGATCGGCCGCAAATACACCTTCCTGGTCACCATCCTGATCATGGGTCTGTCGACCTTCATCGTCGGTGTGCTGCCCAACTATGCCGCGATCGGCGTGGCCGCACCGGTGATTCTCATCGCGCTGCGGCTGCTGCAAGGCTTGGCACTCGGCGGCGAATATGGCGGTGCGGCCACCTATGTGGCCGAACACGCGCCGCAGGGTAAGCGCGGCGCGTACACCTCGTGGATCCAGACCACGGCCACGCTGGGGCTGTTTCTGTCGCTTCTGGTCATTCTCGGCACCCGCACGCTGCTGGGCGAAGACACCTTCAACGCCTGGGGCTGGCGCGTGCCCTTCCTCGTGTCCATCCTGCTGCTGGGTGTGTCGGTGTGGATTCGCCTCAAACTCAATGAGTCTCCGGCCTTTGTCAAGATGAAGGCGGATGGCAAGGCATCCAAGGCGCCGCTGACTGAAGCGTTTGCACGCTGGGGCAATCTGAAATACGTCATCCTCGCGCTGCTGGGTCTGGTCGCCGGGCAGGCTGTCGTCTGGTATACGGGACAGTTCTACGCGCTGTTCTTCCTGACGCAGACGCTCAAGGTCGACGGTGTGACCGCCAATCTGCTGATCGCCGCTGCGCTGCTGATCGGTACGCCATTTTTCATTGTGTTCGGCGCGCTGTCGGACAAGATTGGTCGCAAGCCCATCATCCTCGCCGGTTGTGCAATCGCCGCGCTGACCTACTTCCCGCTGTTCCAGGCGCTGACCCACTACGCCAATCCGGCGCTGTATCAGGCGGTGCAAAGCTCGCCGGTGACGCTCACTGCCGACCCCAAGGAGTGCACCTTCCAGTTCAACCCCACGGGCACGGCCAAGTTCACCTCGTCCTGCGACATCGCCAAACAGATGCTCGCGGCTAACTCGGTGAACTATGACACCAAGCCCGGCACGGGACCAGCCGTGATCCAGATCGGCGACAAGAGCATCACCGTGGTCGGCGCCAAGGATCTTCCGCCCGACGCGTTCAAGGCCAAGGAGGCCGCGCTGAAGAAAGAAATTGGCGCTGCGCTCAAGGCCGCGGGCTACCCCGCCAAGGCAGACCCGGCGCAGATGAATCTGCCGATGGTCATCGCCATCCTGGCACTGCTGGTCATCTTCGTCACCATGGTGTACGGGCCGATCGCTGCGGCGCTGGTCGAGCTGTTCCCCACGCGCATCCGCTATACCTCGATGAGCCTGCCCTATCACATCGGCAACGGTTGGTTCGGCGGTCTGCTGCCCACCATCTCGTTCGCCCTGGTGGCGCAGAACGGCAACATCTACTACGGCTTGTGGTACCCGGTCATCGTGGCCGCGGGCACCTTCATCATCGGGCTGCTGTTCCTGCCTGAAACCAAAGACCGCGACATCTACGCGGCGGACTGACCGGATATCCCTCGCGCCGTCTCCACGGCCGGGGGCAGACTCGCAAACAGGGAAAAGCCCGCATCAGCGGGCTTTTCTTTTGCGCGCGGCAACTCGGTCAGCAGGCGGCAGACGGCAGCGGATCATCCACCAGGTTCTGCGCCACCAGTTCGACCAGGCTCAGCACGGGCTTGTCCCAGGCGGTCTGCTCCGCACCTGCAAGGAAGTTGAGCCGACAACTGCCGCAGGAGGTGACGATGGCCTGTGCGTCGCTGCTGTCCACCTGGGCCCGCTTGATGGCAAAGGCCTGCGCACGCAGCGGTGCGGCGCGGTTGATCAAAAATCCGCCCGCACCGCCGCCGCAGCACCAGTTCATTTCCTCGGTGTCGCGCGGTTCGCGCAGCTGCGCACCGGTGGCGCGCAGCGCCAGCCGGGGTTGCTCGAACACGCCGCCATGCCGACCGAGCTTGCAGGCGTCGTGGAACATCAGGGTCTGATGCGCGTCGCCGCGCAGCCGCAGTTTGCCTTGCTCCACAAGCTCACCGATCAGCTCGGAGATAGCCAGCACGCGAAATGGCAGCGCCCCCCCATGCACCTCGGCTCCTTCCCAGCGCAGGGCCGGGTAGGCATGGCCGCATTCCGGCACGATCACCATTTCGGCCCCCACCTCGATGGCTTGCCGGATGACCGCCTCGGACGCCTTCTTCTGCGTTTCCTCCACACCAGAAAGCAAACCAAAGTTGGCGGCCTCATAGCCGTTGCTGCGCAGTGTCCAGTCCAGCCCAGCAGCGTTGAGCACCCGCGCCGTGGCCTCGAGGGCATCTTGAAACAGCAGAATGTCGAGCACCGTGGTCAGCATCAGCACCTTGGCCTTGGGCTTGTCCAGGTGCACGGTCACGCCACGGCTGCGCACCGCTTCCACCGTCTGAACCAGATGGCTGGCATCCGCACCGAACACCGTACCGCGGGCATCCTGCTCGCTCTGCACCGCGCGCAGTTCATCGGGCGCGAACCCCGCGGTTGCAAGCGCCTCGCGCATCACATTCACGCCCCGGGCGATATTGATGCCCATGGGGCAGACCATGCTGCAGCGACCGCACTCAGTGCAGCTGTCGAAGCACAGCGCTTGCCACTTGCGCAGGTCGTCGGCGGTCACATCCTGCGTGAACGGCTTCCACAACCAGGACATCGGGGCAAGGTCGCGCCGCCACACCCGCCGCAGCAGATCGAGTTTGTGCGTGGGAATCAGGTCGGGATCGTCGTTCTGCACGCTGAACTGGCAGGCATCCGCGCAATACCCGCAGCGCACGCAAGACTCCAGATCGACCGCAAGGTTGCGATCCATCTTTTCCATCATGACCGCCTTGGCCCGCTGCACGCGCTCCGCGTCCGGCATCTCGACTTTTGGCGCCTGCTCGGCCAGATGCGCGATGGCATTGCCGAACTGTGCATACATCTCACGATTCATCATGCTTGCACTCCCCGCCGCGCCATGAAGGCACCGAACTGCGCCCGGCCGAAGAACCAGCTCACGGTATGGAACAGCTTGCCAAAGGGAAACCACACCAGAAGCAACTCCAGCGACATCAGATGGATCGCCAATCGGGTCGGGTCCGCAGAAAAAGCCTGCGCCGCATACGCGCTGGAAGGTCGATCGATCAAGGCCATGCCGGTGAAAATCACCAGAAACAGCAATCCCCAGGAAATGTAGTCATCTGCGCTGGAAATCCGCCGCAGCGTTGGGTCCATCAGCCGCATGGCCAGCGCCACGAGCAAGGAAATGATGGTGACGCCAGCGGCCAGGTACATCACCGCATCCGGCAGGGCAGGCCAGGACACGCCCAGATGCCGCTGCAAAAAGGCGATATGCGGTGCGTAGCCAAAAACGATGAAGACCAGCCCGAAGTGATAGAAGTAGGGATTGAGGGTGGCCAGCGTCGGGCTCGGGCGGGTGCCAGTGCGCGGCAGCATGTGCCGCAGCACCGCGGCCCAGACGGCTCCCTGCACATGAATACGCCGCGGCGCCGAACGCACCTGTCGGGTGGGCCTGCGGATCAGACCCACCATGCGCCATGCCATGCCCAGCACGAAGATCAGCACGCTGGTGGCCAGCAGCGGACCGCGCGCCAAGTTCAGGAGATCCATAAAAGCCCTTTTTAATTTACGGCTTTTCATATTAGGCTTTGCTCAGCGCGGGCGCAATCAACTGTTACTACCGTATCAGCATGCTCGGAAGTGCAATATTTCGCTTGAATGCAAGCCGTCGTTGGACTACAGTCTGGGTAAACAATGACACAGCGGCCTGTGCAAGGAGACTCGAATGACTGCAAAACGACCCAGCCCCCAAGACGGAAACCCGATCAAGCGCCGATCGCTGCTGCAAGGCATGGGCGGCGTCGCTGCGGCGGTGCTTGGGGCGTCGGTCGCGCGGGCCGACGCTGCGGCCCAAACAGCCCAGCCCAAGGCGACCGCAGCGCCCGAGACTGATGGCGTGAAACCGTCGGGCTACCACCTGACTGAGCACATCCGCGCCTACTACCGCACCACACGGCTCTGACCGTGGCGCACATCGATGCCGCGCGATCCGTCGCGCCGTGCATTCCCAGTTTCGTGAGATCAACGTCTTGCCCGGCGCCCCGGTTGCGCCAACGCATTGCCATGGAGTGAAGACATGCTGCTGACCCGTATATCCGAGCGCAAAGAGGCACAAGGCCAGGCCGCGGAGGCCTCGACCATCTGGGTCGATCAGCTCAAGCGCAGCCTGAGCCGGGCGTTGCCCACCATCGACCGCCGCACGTTCCTGCGGCGCACCGGTGTTGGGGTTGGGTTGGGACTCAGCGCGGGTTTGATCGGCTCGCAACTGCAGCTGATGAAAAAAGCCGACGCGGCGGACACGCCTGCTCCGGGGTCGGCAGGCAGCAAGAACGTGGTGACGCGGCGCTCCGTTTGCACGCACTGTGCGGTGGGCTGCGCGACCGATGCCATGGTAGAAAACGGCGTGTGGGTGCGGCAAAACCCGGTGTTCGAGTCACCACTGAACCTGGGCGCGCATTGCGCCAAGGGCGCTGCGCTGCGCGACCACGGTCGCGGCGACCACCGCCTGCGCTATCCCATGAAACTGGTCGATGGCAAATACCAGCGCATTTCCTGGGATCAGGCGCTGCAGGAAATCACGGATCGTCTGCTCGAAATCCGCAAGGAAAGCGGCCCGGACGCGCTGTTCGTCGTCGGATCGAGCAAGCACAACAACGAGCAGTCCTATCTGCTGCGCAAGTGGGTGTCGCTGTGGGGCACCAATAACTGCGACCACCAGGCGCGCATCTGTCACTGCAGGCCTATCTGCTGCGCAAGTGGGTGTCGCTGTGGGGCACCAATAACTGCGACCACCAGGCGCGCATCTGTCACTCCACCACGGTGGCCGGCGTGGCCAACACCTGGGGGTACGGAGCCATGACCAATTCGTACAACGATCTGGCCAACTCCAAGGTGGCGTTTTTCATCGGCTCGAACGCGGCCGAGGCACACCCGGTGTCGATGTTGCATCTGCTGCATGCCAAGGAAAACGGCTGCAAGGTCATTGTGGTCGATCCCCGCTTCACCCGTACCGCAGCCAAAGCGGACATGCATGTGCGGCTGCGCTCGGGCACCGACGTGCCGGTGGTGTTCGGCATCCTGTATCACATCTTCAAAAACGGCTGGGAAGATCAGCAGTACCTCGATGCCCGGGTCTGGGGCATGGACAAGGTCAAAGAGGATGTGCTGGCCAAGTGGAACCCGGACGCTGTGAAGGAAGTCTCCGGCGTGGACGGCGACACCACCTTCGCCATTGCCAAGATGCTTCACGAAAACAAGCCGGGCACCATCGTCTGGTGCATGGGGCAGACGCAACACACCATCGGCCATGCCATCGTGCGCGCGTCTTGCATCCTGCAACTGGCTCTGGGCAATGTGGGCAAGTCGGGCGGTGGCACCAACATCTACCGCGGCCACGACAACGTGCAAGGCGCAACCGACGTCGGGCCCAATCCCGATTCGCTACCGGGCTACTACGGCGTGATCGACGGCGCATGGAAGCACTACGCCGGGGTCTGGGGCGTGGACTATGAATGGATCAAGGGCCGTTTCGCCCCGGGCATGATGACCAAGCCGGGGATGACGGTCTCCCGCTGGATCGACGGCGTG
>JGI24721J26819_10006475_pt1 | contig 11374 bp, 10 predicted proteins | sample YelNatPaOPGAMG01_FD_26819 | JGI IMG/M metagenome (IMG submission 26819)
CCCGCCGCTCCCACCGTCACCCCAACAGGCACGACTGGGAGCACGACCTACAGCTACGAGGTGACGGCCACCAACGTCTACGGGGAGACGACTCCGAGTCCCGCCGGGTCCACGACGACCGGCAACGCTACGCTCAGTGCCACCGACTACAACGCCGTGGCCCTGACGGCCGACACCGGGGCCGCTGGCTACAACATCTACCGCACCGCCGCTCCGAGCGGGGTCGGCCTCGGGCTGATCGGCTCAACCACCACGCTCGCCTTCGATGACACCGGGCAGACAGCTACAACTGCGGCCCCTCCCACCACCAACACCACCGGGGAGACGCACCTGATCGACTGTGCTGGCATCTTCCCCGGGTCACCTGGCTACGACCTGGTGGTCATGGGTGACGGTGCTATCGCCTACTGGCCGCTGGACGATCCGGTCGGGTCCACGACTGCCGAGAACCTGCTCTCGGAGACGGCCGGGACGGTCAATGGGACGGTCACCTTCGGTCAGCCCGGGGTGGTCACTGCGTTTCCGTCAGAGACGGCTGCGCTGTTGGACGGGTCTACTGGGTACGTGACGGGATCGAACGGCCCAACGGGCATTTTGAGTGTTGAAGCGTGGTTCAAGAGAGCCGCCACGCAGCCCGGAAACTCTCGAATCGTGAACAACGACCACACGGATGTCTCTGAAAATGGATTTGAGATGTTTCTGGGGTCAGGAAACACCCTCACTTGGATCGTAGGAGACGGTACGAGCAGTGGCGCAGCTACCGACACGATCAGTATCACAGACACCAACTGGCATCACGCTGTGGGTGTCTATACGGGGTCTGAACTCATCCTTTACCTTGACGGAGCCCAAGTGGCTTCGGGTTCTTTCTCTGGGAGCGTGACGGCGGGTGCGTCTCCAATCACGATCGGAAGAGGGACATACGGTTTGGACTACTTCGCTGGCGACATCGCCAACGTCGCCATCTACCCGGTGGCACTCACCGCCGCCCAGGTCGCCAATCATTACGCAGCGGCGTCGGCTACTGGTAATTTGGTTCAACGCTGGTTTGCCCCTGGAATAATGCCCCCATTTTATCAGCCAGGTGATATTTCTGTCGATCAATCTGGTAAAATGTGGATATACTCCTCATCGAATACATGGAAAGAAATTGGAGCTAGTGTGTTACCCCCCAATCTAGGCGATGGATCAGACGGAGCAGTAACAATCAGTGCTGATACCACGTTGACCCGAGATATGAATTACTCTTCTTTGACGGTCAATTCCGGGGTGACCTTGTACACCAATGGATATGCTATTCGCTGTACGGGTACTGTGACCATCGACGGCACCATTGATAACTCTGCTACATCTACAAGCAATACTTCTTTGGGCAGAGGGGGTAAGCAAGGCACATTAGGTGGTGGGGCAAATTCCACATTAGCAATCGCCCTCCAAGATTACCCAGTGGGTGTTGAGGGAAATGTACCTGCTCCGGCTACTATTTCTGGGGGTGCTGGAGGAGATGTAATTAGTGCGATAGCAGATACATATATTTTCTATGGATCCGGCGATAGTGTCAATATTTTTAGTATGATCACTGGCGAACCCGTAGGATCCATAGGTGGATTTGAGAAAATTGTTTCTATTGCCGTTTCTGGTAATTTATTATTTGCTGGGGTAGATATACCAAATAGTAGCCCACAGTGTGCTATTCAGATTGCTGATATTTATACATACGAAATTGTTGATACAGTTTTAGTTAATGCCACTCTGGTAAGTGGCTCTGATATGGTGGTTGGACCAACTGGAGAAACATTATATTTCTGGAGCACTGTCACCACCAGCAACTACAATCTTATGGCTATGGATATAGCCTCCAGATCGATGATCGGAAGTGTAGGTAACAACAACAGTGGTGGCCCTATATGGGCTGGCTCCAATTTTATAGCTATTGGTAGTAACTCTGGTGTTACATTCTTAGATCCTATTACACATCAGGTAATCGGGATTCTAGACGGTTTTATACCATTAGACCTTTTGGTTGTGGGATCAGATATTTATATAGCCACGACGCAGAGTGGTTATTTTATACAAATGGATGCTACTTCCTTTATTGTTACGAATAAGATTGTAACGAACCTAAATTATACAGAAGCAGCTATTTTCAATGAATATGCAATTTATTGGTCTACCACTTCTGCAAGCGTTACCATTATAGATATAGCTAATAATACTTTTAATACCTACACTTTACCATTTGATGTTTTACAAGCTACCTTCGATGGCACATATTTTTATATCTGTTCTGAGAGTAATTCAAATGTAATATTGGTTATAAATACATCCGGGGTTATTGTCAAAGAAATTTATGCGCCTATTGGTATATCTACATTGTATATTCAGGGATCTAATCTATTAGTAGGCAATTTAAATGAATCTTATTTGATTGATATCCAAAACCCTCTTGTGACTGCGTGGCCCGCTCCTACACTTAACACACAATCTAACGTACAATCTTCACCACCGCTTTTGAGATCGGTCATCATCGGCAACACCCTTTACTATGTAAGCGGCACTGATATAGTTGCTTGGGATATTATTACATCTTCTGTTATTACATCGATAACTATGGCAGGAGGTACCTCATATCTTTATAATATCGGCGGTACTCTTTATGCCTTAGGAGTCTATGGGGTCGCATACATTGATGTGTCCACCAATACAATTACGGGCACTATTACTTTAAATAGTTCCTATACCTCGACCGCTGCCTATGTATCTGGCAGCTACTTAATGGTACTTATGTATAATACATCTAGTCCCTCAAGCGGGGATGGTTTGCTTCAAATTATAGATACAACAACTAATACTATAACATCGAGCCCTAATATTGGGATACATCCAGAGTTTGGATGTGTAACATCAGACGGTAATCTCTGGGTTACTTTTAATAGCACTGCGGAATTTCAGATTATAACCCCATCCACCGGTACCGTAAAGAGTTATGGATCTTATGATTATAACTTCATTGCAACAACTGGATCTTATGTTGCCATGAATTACTCCTCCTCAGGAGTAGGTTATCTATCTATAAGTCCAATTTCTTCCCCCAATTCATCTAACACAATCAACATAATATGCGATCAACTCCTTACTGTTGGAAACTATTTTGTTGTATTGGCAATTTCTTCCCCCAATTCATCTAACACAATCAACATAATATGCGATCAACTCCTTACTGTTGGAAACTATTTTGTTGTATTGGATAATAACAGTACTATAAACATAATAGATCCTTCTACAAATAGCGTAGTCTTTACTGTACCCCAGACATTCTCCTCTGGTAGTTCGGCCATTTATAGCTCAGGATCTAATCTATATATATTCACTGGTTCATCTATGTGGATATACACTATTAGTAGTGCAGGGGCGGAAGAAATCGGCTCATACCTTTTGCCTAATGTGAGTATGATCGCAGAATATAACAATATCATTTATATGCTTCAAAATGGTGCAGTCCCAGGCCCAATTATTGTATTTTCAACTTCAGCATTATCAACTATGCTATTTCCGTATGGCACTTCTGCACTCAATGTTTTGGAATCTTATAATTCCAATATTCAAGAAATGTGTGCATCCGGAGGCTTAACCACTGGTGTACCAATAAACGGCAGTGTATCCTTACTTAATAATTGTACGCTTTCAGGAGGAGCAGCAGGAGCATCTGTATCTAACCAACCTGTGCCCGCAGTTAGTGGAGCAGGTGGTGGGGTGGTAGCAATATTTGCCAATTCATTAGCTGGTAACGGTACCATTAGCGCCAATGGAGGCAATGGATTTATAGCTAGTTCCCTAACAAAGGCAATGCTAGGTGCAGCCGGTGGTGGAGGAGGGGTTATTGCGTTGCTAGCTGAATCCGCTATTCCTAATACATTGACACTTCAGGTAAAAGGAGGATCTGGGGCTGCCAATAATCCAAATGTAACGGCAGCTAATGGTCAGAATGGTAATATCGTTCAATACGTGTATACTGGATAATTATGAGTGAATCAGCCAAATTTCAAACCAAAGTCATCCTTAAAAAGTGGAGCGCAGAGCAAACTCAAACCGTCTCTATGTTTCACAACGGTATGCACCCGAATGATCTAACTCCCGCTCATTTTGAAGAACTAAAAATGCAGCCAGTAGAAATCATTGAGGTAGATCACACCAATGACACGGTAACCCATGAGGGTAAGACCTACTCTATAGACGAATGGAATAAAACCCATGGAGCTTAATTCAGGAATTCAATCAATCATAGCTCTCATTTTAGGACAAACCGTAGATCAGGGTGGTAATAGTGTCGTACCTTTTGGATCTTCTGCTCAAATTGCTATTGGAGATGGGGATGGTGCTGTCCCTACAGTAGCAGCAACCGATACCCAACTTGCAGCCGTAGGTACCACCGGAAATGTCATTTATCTAACCATGTCTAATGGGTATCCTCAGGCTAGTGGTGAAACCATGATATGGCAGGGTCAAGCTACATCTTCAGAAGGCAATTTTGCGTGGAATGAATGGGGGGTAACCAATGGAGCTACCCCACCGATTTATCTCAACCATAAAGGTATTGCTCTGGGTACAAAGGTTGTGGGAGAAACCTGGACTTTCCAGGCGGAAATAACCCAGAGTTAGGAGTCTGAATGAGTGATCAAAGTATCACTTCTACTGATACCGGCTCCTCGGGAGATTCCGTAGGTAATCCTGTATTAGATGGAGATACGGCAACTTCTCTAGATACACAAAATAATCAGATTCGGGCATCTCTCCTAAGTTACCTCAATAACAATTATTATGTTCTTGATGTTAAAAATTGGGAGATTCAAAATGAGCGTACCCGAGTAAATCAGGCTTTCTACCGTTACGGTGAGTATGCCATCTTTGTGATTATGTGGACCCGTTTGGATTATGAAGCGGGTCTAGTTGGTCGTTGTCAAACCTGTTTTAATAAGGTAGATCCCCTGATTGCCGATACCTTTCAGCAATCACCTTATTTCAATTGTGGGGATTGTTATGGTACCACTTTTGAAGGTGGCTACAAGGCAATCTTAACCCAACCCAGTTTATGGGAATGGGCAGAGCCCGTTTTGGAATTACAGGCTAAAGGTACCGTCAACACTGACACGGCTACCATACAAACCCCAGGGAATTTCCGTTTACAACCCAAAGACTACATTATTAGGGGGGATGGTACTCGTTGGCAGGTAAAGAGTGCTATTGATGCGGTCCACCTGATCACCGGATTCGGTACACCATCTGGTGGATGGAATGCTGTTTCTTATACATACCGTGAAGTGGCCCGTGAAGACGAAAGCCATGTGATCTATCAGCTACCAATTTCATTGGCTGAAATTCATCAGCGTATTCCTCAATACTATTCTCGTGTTCCTATCGACTTTACCCAACCGTTCCTTGATCGTCCATCCCTATTGGCTGCTGGATCTGCCGAAATTTCCATGGAGATTGGTAGTGCTATTAGCAATACGAACGCTTCAGCGCCAGCAAATATAACTTTGATGGGAGATTCGAATGCCTCCTAGCCAAAAATCCCCTGATAGACTATATATGGAAATCCCCAACTTGAGTTTTGAAGAGGCTAAGCAATTAGGGGTGCGTGCTCAGTTCTATGCTCAGCGTCACGCACCAAAGCTAAGTGGTATTTCAGCTAAGCGTATCTTCGCCATTTTTGGTCCTAATTATTTCGGACTTCGTTGGATGGATCCTCAAGTCTGGTATCAGAATGCTGGGGTACGCCCATTCCTTATGCGTAATCTCCAGGGAAAGACAATTCCCATGTGGATTGATGATCCAACTGGAACCGAGAGAAATAAAAATCCAAAGGCTAAAACTCGTACCACTGCGTCTGGTAAAACTCAGGTGCTAATTTTCCGTAAGGTAGCTTATATTGGTCAAAGAAAAAAAGTAACTCGACAAATTGGAGATAAAAAGGTTCAGGTGTCGGTACCAGCCTCCTACCCCGGTGCCCCTGGACGTATCACCCTACGTGAGGCGGGAGCACCCTATACGACCCCTGGAAAAACCCCTGGAGCTATAGCTAAGGGTAACATAGGTATCCGCTGGTATTTCCCTGGACTAACCCCTAGAAACTTTTTACAGTACAGCTTAGTACAAGCTTGTTATGATTATGGTATTCAACCATTCAACATTCAAAGTGGGTACGATTTCTTACATCGTCCTACTTGGAGCAATCAGCAAAGAGCCGATAATGTTTCTTAAAGAAATACTCACGGTAGGTGAGCAAGCACTCAAACAAGTTTTTACCCCAAATTATATAACCTCTGATGGTTATACAGATTTTGCGAACCTTTATGTTTCTATTGAGTACCCCATTCACGAACAAAATTATCCGGCTGTTTGGATGGATTTTGAAATAGATGGTTACCTGACTAGATCCGGTATTGATGGATATTTTGCTATGCTACCAGAGGGTACCAATCCCAATACATTCAAGCCTCTGTATTGTTGGCGTGGTGCTGGATGGTTTACTTATACAGCTATAGCTTTGACCAATCTTGAGCGGGCTCGTCTACATGACGAATTAGTCCGAGTTTTTGCATTCAATCAAATTAGTAGCGTAAATCCATACCGATACTATATTGAAAATAACCCCTATATCGCTATGAATGTCAATTTCGATGACATTGCCGAAAGATCCAGCAGTGTTACCCCCGGTACACCATGGGGGAGCGAAGACCTTATGTACGAAATGACATTAGCCATTCAGGTCGGCAATATTGAATTCTACGCACTAGATAACAATACTTTGGTATCTTTGGATCAGGTTCAGATTCAAGCATCCGATATGACTGAAAATTATCAGGAGACTCTTACAGGATCTCCATATAACTCCTGGTCTGAATCGTCTGGATATATCTCTTAACATCATGTCCATACGGCAACCACAACCACTAAAGCTTGAAAGATGATTTAGCTTCTAGTTGGGTGCCAATATGAGTTTTAACATTAACACCTACGAAGCCCCTGGCGTTTATATTTCACAGACGCAGGCTTCGCTTCTAACCGTAGCAGGACTACCCGGCGCTGTCGTGGGTATTGTGGGTCCTGCCCAAGGATATTTCACTACGACTGAATCTTATGTCGTCCCCTCTACCGGGACCATCACTTTGAATCAGCAGGGACCAAACGAGAATACCGTAGTGGTTAAAAGTGCCACTGGCACCATCTATACCTTGAACACGGACTATTCGCTTGTACTGAATAATGGGGCTACTGCCGCTCAAAACACGATAACTCTTACCCCAATTTTGACATCTATGACGGCTGGATCCACCATTTACGTAACATATCAGTACACTGACGCTAACTATGCAATGCCTCGTGTGTATACTAATTTTACTGCTGTTCAAAATGATTGGGGTGCTCCTTTTGATCCAACTTCGGGAAATATTACATCCCCAATTACGTTGGCTGCTCAGATTGCATTCTACAATGGTGCTACTACCCTCGTTGTGGTCCCAACCACAGACACAAACGGAACAGCTACTGTAGCTGGACTAACTGCCGCCTATGATAATTTAGCAGCGGTTGGATTGGTAGATTTGCTCGTGCCTCTTGCTGTAGGTGTTGTCGATGCTGACAACCAAAGTCTTGGAACGGCTCTAGCTAGTTTCCTACAGGCACAAGAAGCTGTTGGTGACTACATTATGGGTATAGTTGGTTTTGAAACCACTACCACCACCGAACCAGATGTTTTGGCAAGCGCCATTGATTACAAGCGTGTGGTAGAAGCGTGGCCTAGCCAGATGTTGTGGTACAACAACGTTACTGGAGCCACTATTACGCTAGGTGGATATTACCTGGCTGCGGCTTACGCAGGTACTTTGGCTTCTGGTAAGTTTCAAGATCCATTGACCCGCAAACATATTGGTGGATTTAGTGGAATTCCAGCCAGTGTTTTGAACACTATGACCCTCAGTTATAAGAATCAACTTTCTGCTGCTGGGGTAGCTGTACTGGAGCCCGCTGTAGGTGGAGGTTTCTGGGTACGTCATGGTGTAACCACCGCTGGATCATCCTTAAATGTGGATGTAAGTGAAATTTCTGTGGTTCGTGGCGCTGACGCAATGATGGATGTGATGCAAGCTACCATAAATCAATCTGGCTTTATTGGTACTGCATTTACTATCACCACCGTTGCTACAATCAATAGCTTGATTACGGCCACACTAGAACAATTGGTGGCCGATGGAGTCATTATCTCGTATGACTCACTAGCAGTTACTCAGTCTACCAGCACACCATTGGTCATCAATGTGTCATTCAATTATACCCCGGCCTACCCGGTTAACTACATCAATATTAACTTTGGTGTTGATAACAATGGCATTACTTCGGCAACCGTAGGATAAGTGATTTTATAATGCCACGATCAATCACTTCTTTTGGATCAAAAACGATGTTAAATTTCAGTCATTTGTCTAATAAATCTCAAATCAGTTTCGGTAATCATAGCGATATCCCCTCGCTGATTACTTCTGGTATAGAGGAGGGATTCTAATGCCGCAAACCCGCACAAGAATTGTCGGTAGTGGTTTTACGACCTTCCGCTACAACGGAACTACACTAGCCTTCCTTGACGAAATCCACGATTCAGGTCAAAAGCCGATTCGTGCATATGAGGCTATTACTCCCCTAGATGCTCCTTATCCCCTTGAATTTGCTACCCCTAGAGTACGTCAAGAAGGTACAATCCAGCTTGTGATGCGTGAGCTTTGGAATTATCCAGTATGGTGGGGTCTATCTGGTATGGCTGGAACCAGCAACATTATTGATGTTTACAATAAGATGGCCGAAAGCTCCAATCCTATTAGCTGCACAACCATTATTGCTATTGGTGCTACTCCCCCTAATCAGCTAACCGTAGGATCTACGAGTGCTAATGAAATGGCCGAAGCTGGCAACACTGGTGTCGTATATACCGGAGCTAATAATACAGCTGGTGTAAGTACACAAGGTGCAAATAATGGTAATCAACACTACTACCGTGGCTGGACCTATCACAACTGTATCATTTCGGATATCGATGACCGAGAGGTAGTCCAGATAGGAACACTCACTTTCCCCCGTAACCTTACCCTGGTTTATGCTTACAAGACTTACCTAAGCAGTGGTGGAAGCAATAGCGGCACGGCAATTCCAAACAGCTTGAGCGCCAATCTCTTCTAATTTGCTACTATAGATGTAAACCTACATCGTAAGGAAGTAAATTGGCTGAAGAAGAAGATATTTATAATCAANTTATGTCTGAGCAAGACATTATAGATCAGTTTGGTGAAGGCGCTTTTTTTGTCGGAGGAAATTCGGAGTCTGAAGAGGAAACCCCAAAACCTATTGAAGAAGATAACGTACTTGAGATAGACGATTCCTATAAACAGGATTTTACGAATCTTTTGAACCTTGGGAGACTCTCAGGCACTTTTAGGTGGAGTGGTCATACTTTTCGCATCCATACCCTCAATACCGATGAGATCCTATCTTTAGGTATTTTGCATAAGCCATATTCTGGAACCATATCCGATGTACGTGCTTATACAACTATTGTAGTAGCGGCGAGTCTTGAATCTGTTGATGGAAGACCCCCTATTTTACCCCTCGGTCCAAGCGATGACACACTTGAGTCTCGTTTTAATTATGTCAAGGATAATTATTACCAGTGGACCATTGACGCTATTTATACCAAATATCTAGAGCTTGAAAAAAGAGTGGGGGAGATCCTAGAAGAAATGGGAAAAGTGTAGGGGTCACAACGATTGACCCCTGGCTCCTGACACAAATTCGGGTAGCGGACCGCCAAGGGCTCCTGACAGGAAAATCTATTTCTTTGGTTCAGAAAGCCGCTATCGAAATTATAATGTTCGCTGAAACCCTGGAAAAGCAATATTCGGACCTAGAGGAAATCAAGCGTGCTATGTTTATTGCCTCTCCTGCTGAATTCGCCACCAAGGTATATCCAGAAATCTTCGGTGCCGATGAATTTAAACCTATGAGTCTTGACGAAATTGAGCAAAATGATACAATATATTCTGAAAGTCCAGAAATGGAAATGGATCTGCAATTTCCAGAGTTAAATGAGCGTATGAAAATTGCTGCTCTTTTAGATAACACATCAGGCACTCTACAATTATAGGATTTAGATGGTATCTCAGCAGCCCTATCGATATGGTGGTCCTCCATCTTCATATTACGATGTTAATAATGGTAGGGTAACGTCTCCTTCTTCCCAGGCAATGCCAGCGGCTATTAGTGGTCTAGAATCGGCTATTCAAGGTCTAGATGTAAGTATGACCCGACAGGCTCAAGCTTTGCAAGAAATTGCAAGTATGTTGGGCCTTCAACATACATCTCCTCATCAACAAACATCTTCACCCGGGGGACCACCTTTGATTGGCCCGGTAGTAACAGGCCAATATGCTGCCAGCAGCGGTAAACAATACGTTCCTTGGGTATCTAAAGATAATACAGGAGCCCTGCGAGATACCAGAGCAAGGCTTATGTCTGAGGGTGGAGTACCTCCTGTCACTGGAGGCGCTCATCATGTCTCTAAATGGATCTCTCAACAACAATGGGGACCTTCAATACATACTGTGGTTAATGCGGATACAGGAGAAACCCAATTTCATTCACCTCCTCCGCCAGGCCAATCTTATGGGGCTCATACCCTCTTAGATCCCCAAAATAATTCAGAGCACGCAAGTATGATCGCTGCTTCTCAACGAGCCAATGCTTTTAAAAATATTATAGGCAACGCAAGCCAAGGTACTATGCCCACTACCGCAGAATTGATGGGACTGCTACCAGAAGCAGCATTACCACTGGGTGTTGTGGCAGGGGGAGCGGAATTAATCCATAAGGGCATTCAGTTTGCCACAAATCAGCGTGCGCAAAATGCCCAGTACCAATCCATTATGGGTGGCAGTAATGCTGCGGCATTTGGTCAACGACTCCAAGAGCATCTCTTTGGTTTGAATCACCTTGGAGTAATGTCGGGTCAACAGGCTCAACAAGCATTTTTGGGGACTACATCTTTAGGCTTACGGGGATCTCAAAGAGGATCGGCGCTTCAGGCCATTGTAAAACAGTATCAAGATTTAGGAATGTCTGTATCCTCCTCCTTACAAACCATGGCTACAGCTATTCAAGGTGGTACGACCAACTTTGGCCAACTTACCCAAGCTTTGACCCAAGTCAACCAAGTTGCCCAGCAATTCGGGGTCAACGCACAAGTAATGCATCAGGCATTTAATCAGTATCTTGGCGCTGCTCAACATGTTTTGGGGGGTGGAAGTGGCGCTATTCAATCGGCTACTGG
>JGI24721J26819_10006488_pt1 | contig 11356 bp, 9 predicted proteins | sample YelNatPaOPGAMG01_FD_26819 | JGI IMG/M metagenome (IMG submission 26819)
CAGGAAGGGGCGCGATATTTAATTATTACCCACGATAACTTTTATAACATTGTGCAAGAATTGGCACAATGGAAACACCAGAAGGGGATGAAATGTAAGGTTGTCCGCCTTTCGGAGATTGGCTCAACTCCGGATTCCATTAGAAATTATGTGATATATGCCTATAATAACTGGAATCCGAGACCGGAGTATCTTCTCTTAGTCGGCTCACCTAATCTCCTGCCGAGTTATTATAACTCTTCTTTAAGAATCTATACGGATAATTATTACGGGAATGTTACAGGTGATTATCGGGCAGAGATTTGTTATGGTCGCCTGCCGTGTAAAACTGCTCAGCAATGCTCGGTGATGGTGAAAAAGATTCTCACCTATGAGAAGACACCAACGGTTGCGGATTCTCTATGGATGGTTAAAGGGGTGGGGATTGTTAATGAGGATGGGTCTTCGGATGACACCATCTATTGGAATAATGTCCGTTTTGCCTGTCAATTGATGGGACAGGCTAACTTTCTTCAGGTTGACACCTTTTCTCGGCTCCGGGGTGATTCCGCAAGTGATGTCATCTCCGCGGTGAATGATGGTCGGGGTATTGTTTTATATCGGGGGAATGCGACTAATAACTGGTATACACCTTTTAATGTTAATGTTCAGTTGACAAATAATGGGACAAAGTTACCAATCATTGCCTCTATCACCTGCCAGACTTTAACCCTTTCCCCTACGGAGTCAATGGTTGGCGAGGCCTGGTTAAAGGCTGGGACGACTTCTTCTCTGAAAGGTGCGGTGGCATTCTTCGGTAATACCCATTCCGGAACGAATCTGGCACCGATAAGAGGGGCTTGCACCCGGGGATTTTTCCGAACTTTCTTCTCTAATAATTATCAATTGGGTAAAGCGGTGCTGGCGGCAAAGGAGAGTATCTATGCGGAATTTAATACTCAGACGGAATACGAAGGTTTTAACCTCTTAGGGGATCCGGAGTTGAATCTCTTAACCGGCATTCCGAAGGCTCTGACGGTTGAGGCGCCTCAGACCATTCGTGTCGGGCAACAGAATGTTTTAATCCGGGTTAGACGGCTTGGGGTTCCTTCCGCTAATGCCCTGGTTTGTTTACTTAAAGGCTCGGAGATTTATGCCTTTGGCTACACCAATTCCTCCGGGGAGGTGAATTTTTCTATTGCCCCCCAAACTCCGGGAGAGATCACCCTGACGGTGACGCAAAGAAACTCCCTTCCCTTTATCGGTTCGATCTGGGTCTTGCCACCCGCTAACTCTCCTTATCTGGTGTATTATGAGACCGAGGTTTTTGACCCGCCACCCCAGGGGAATGGGAACCGGATTCCTAATCCCGGCGAGAGGATTTCTCTTGTGGTGAAATTGAAAAATATTGGAGACTTAGAGGCGCGAAGGGTGAGAGGAATCTTACGAACATCTGACCCAAATTGTCTGATTTTAGACTCAATAAAAAGTTATGGCACAATTCCACCCGAATCGGTTCGCGCTAACGAGGATTTCTATTTGCTTTCGCTCTCTCCGAACCTTTCGGATGGCTATAATCTCCCTCTAACCCTTTTTGTTTCCGATTCGCTTGCCAATACCTGGTCTCTTAACTTTTCGCTCCTTATCCGGAGCGGTTATCTTATTTTCACCAACTATTTAATCCGTGATACTCCACCCGGAGGTAATGGTAACGGCTCGTTTGAACCCGGAGAGAGCGGGAGACTTCTTTGTGGTTTAAGAAATACCGGTTCGGATTGGGTTTCTTCCTGCTTCGCTCTTTTGCGGAGTAAAGAGGCAAAGGTTCGGGTTTTAGACTCCTTAGCCTTCCTCGGCGAGATTGCTCCCGGAGAGGAGAAGTTTAACCGGGCTACGCCCTTTACCCTTACCTTCTCTCCGACTCTATTTGGTGGGCAAAATATTCAATTAGAGATTGTCTTCTTCGGTAGGAACTTCTCTCCAATCCGGGATTCTCAATTAATCTTTCTCTCTCTTGGTGGTAGTTCACCTTTCTTACCGACCGGACCAGACCCATACGGTTATTTTGCCTATGACAACACCGATTTATCTTCGGGGCGGGCACCCGTCTATAACTGGATTGATATTCGCTTCTCGGGAACTCTCGTTCCCGGAGCAACTAATGCCAACGATACGATTGTCTCTTTAAGGCTTCCCTTCACTTTTCGTTATTACGGTCGGGATTATGACACAATCTCAGTCTCTTCCAATGGCTTTTTTGTCTTAGGGAGGTCAACCTATCGCTCCGGGAATAATCGGGAAATCCCCTCGGTTGAGGCACCGGTGCGCGGGGTATTCCCTTTCTGGGATGACTTAGATACCAGGCAACAGCAAGGGGTGAATGGTGAGGTCTATCAATATTATGACCAGAGTAATCATCGGTACATCCTCTTGTTTTGGAATTGTCCCCATTACCAACAGCGAGAGATAAGAGAGACCTTTGAGGCGATTTTATTCGACCCCAATCATTATCCGACACCAACCGGGGACGGTGAGATAATTTTCCAGTATTCGGTTGTTTCCGATGCTACCTCCTGCACGGTTGGGCAACAAGACCACACAGAAACCCGGGGGATTTGTTATCTCTACAATTCAACCTATCATTCGAATGCCGCAGCCCTTTCAAGCGGGCGGGCAATAAAAATCACTACCCAACCACCCGTAGAACCGAATTTACCCTGGCTCACCCTGGAACGGATTTATTTTGATGACTCGCCCGGTGGTAATGGCAACGGACAGTTAGAACCCGGCGAGAGTGCTAATCTTATTGTCTATTTGAAAAATCGGGGGCAGGGAACGGTTAATAACCTCTTCGGCCGGTTAAGAAGTATTGACCCCGACCTCTTCATCTTAGACTCGGTCTTCTCCTTCGGTAATGTTGCTCCGGGTCAAGAGGTAAATAATGCCGCTTCCCCTTACCGATTCTCTTGCTCTTCTAACCCTTCGGATTCTCTCTTATCCTTTCTCCTCTACTTAGAAGGAAGTGGTTATAATAACTCTCTCTTCTTCTCCCTGGGGATGATAAATGTCTCAGGGATTAATGACTATCCCTTTAAATCCACGGAGAAACCTTTTGAAGGCGGGAGAAGAGCAACCATCATCAGGGCAGGGGATAAAAATCTTCTTCGGGAAAAGGTCCTAATTTATGATGCCACAGGCCGAAAGGTCAACAAGGCAATAGAAAGAGGCGGCATCTATTTCCTAAGAATTGGGGAAAGATTAAGAAAGGTAGTTGTTTTACCCTCCAAATGGATTAGCCCGCCTTAAAATATTTTCTCCCTTCCGTTCTTCTCCGTTGCGGTGAATTCCCTCGCGTTTCCTTGATTCCTCCGAAATAGAAATATAAGAAAATGGAGGAGTCAAAAAGGCACGCTTCGATTATTGGTTTAAAATCGGCGAATTCTCTTCTAAGGGCTATGGGAAGGAGTTTTTTATTTCGCCTCTTGGCTCATTGACTTCCAAGAAAAATCCGATAAAATCCACTTATGGGCACTAATTCTTTCAAAGCCCGGTTAACCGATTATTTTGCTAAACGTTCGGAAGTTATTGCGGTGTATCTCTTCGGTTCAGTAATAACCGGAAAGATTCGGGAAGGAAGTGATATTGATATCGCCTTGATTTGTCGAGAGGGTCTAATAAAAAATCCTCTAATCTATCGAATTGATTTAACCACTGATTTGATGAATTTACTCAGACGAAAGGTAGATGTGGTTATTTTAAATACCGCCAATCTTCTCTTACGGGCTCAGGTGTTTCAAAAGGGATTATTGATTTACGAGCGGGATTCAAAAGAAAGGGTTTCATTTCAGGCAAAATCAATGGGCTTATACTATGATTATAAAAGGTATTTCACATTTCACGCCCAAAACTTAAAAGAGAAGATAAAGTCTTATGGACTTGGATAAAAAGGTCATTGAGGCAAGATTAAGAAGGCTTGACCGCTCGGTTACTAAATTAAAGAAATTCGCCCGAATGAGCCGAGCCGATTATCTTGCCAATGAAGATTATCAGGAGTTGGTCGAGCGGAATTTTCAGGTGGCGATACAAACTTGCATTGATATCGCTAATCACATAATCGCCCAGGAAAATCTCCCGGTGCCGGATGAGGAAGAGAATATCTTCCTCATTTTGTCAAAAAACAATATAATACCTAAGGAATTAGGTGAAAGAATAAAGGGGATGGTAGGTTTTCGGAATATCTTAGTCCACGAATACCTTAGTATCGACCATACTTTGGTGTATGATTTACTCCAAAATCGGTTATCGGACTTTAGCGATTTTGCCAAAGTAATTGTCGCTTACTTAGAAAAAGGTTAAATTTTTCTCAGTCGCTACCTTCTGTTTAATTCTCTAATCTGACTTCCGAATTCGTTTCTTCTTCTTCGCCGCGGTGAATTCATCTGCTTCAAGACGATAGAAATAGACGCCATTAGGAACTTTTCTGCCTTTATCATCTTTGCCATCCCAAACTACTTGGTAAAATCCTGGTTTTGCAATTCCTGTTTTCAATTTCCGCACCCAAATTCCTTGTGAGTTATAGACCAGCAAATTCACCCGGCTGTCTTTAGGTAGTGCGTATCTTATGACTGTCCGAGAAATAAAAGGATTCGGAATGTTGTTCTCCAATGCAAAGACCTCTGGTAGAAGTTTGGTAGTTGAATATTCAATAATATCAACGGATGGTTTCACTCTCAGTTCTACCGGAACTATTTTTTCTGGCAAATCGGGGTCGTTGTTGGTGATTAACAGGTTGGTATGATACACGCCCGGGTTCAGCCCGGTTGTGTTGAAACTCAGGGTCACATCCATCCGGTTGTTTGGTCTTGGTTGAACCGTTCCGCTTGTTGGACTTTCTGAAAGCCAATCAACCTGAGGGTTTTCGGTAAGACTCCACCCAAGATTCGCATTTCCGTTGTTGAATATCCTTAAAATTGTATCTTTTGTTTGATTTTGGGATAGAGAAAAATTCAAATACCGAGGTTCTGCCCAAATTTGAGACTGAGATGTGGGAATTAGTGTATATAATTCAGAAGAAGAAATATTGGGATACCCTCCTGCAATAAGAACCTTTCCATTGTTGAGAAAAACCGAATTTGCACCGGTACTGTTAGACCTTCCTTGATTTAATGAATCAATGTAAACCCAGAGACCCCTCTCGGATTCATATAATTCAGCAGACCGAATATTTCTCCAACCACCTGCAATTAGCACTTTTCCATTATTAAGGAGTGACGCATGAAAGGAACCTCGCGCCCTGTTTAAAGAACCTGTATATGACCAAGTGCCAGTCGTTGGGTCGTATAGTTCACAAGATCTAAGGTCTCCCGTAGGACCAACACCACCTACCACGAGAACTTTACCACTGTCTAAAAGTACTGCTCTATGCCACGCTCGCGCCTGGTTTAAGGAACCAGTATAACTCCACCTTCCGGAAACTGGGTCAAATAACTGACAAATTGCATAAATTTCACCAGTAGATTCATTTCTCCCACCTGCTAAAAGAACTTTGCCGTTTGGTAAGAGGGTTAAGGTATGGCCAGAAATACCGTTACCGACCGGTCTTATAGAATCCGTTATTGACCAAGTTTCGCTTGTAGGGTCATACAACTCGCAAGTCCGCCCTGCACGTGTCCCACCGACAATTAATACTTTTCCATCGTTAAGCAAGACCATTTCAGGTGAATGCCGAGCTTTAGTTAGAGAGCCTGTATATGACCATCTTCCTAATGCAGGGTCGTATATCTCACAAGAATTAAGGTCACCCCAATAAGAACCTGCCGCCACAAGGACTTTACCATTGGAGAGCAAAACGGCTCGGTGAGCATCTCTTGCTTGATTTAGAGAACCTGTATAATTCCAAGTTTCAGTAATAGGGTCGTATAACTCACAAGAAGAAAATACGGTTGAGGTATTCCAACCGCCACTTGCAAGAACTTTACCATTAGGTAAAAGAGTGAGAGTGTGTCCACATCTTCCTGTATTGAACGAACCGGTGAAATACCATCTATTGCCGGCTTCTTGCACTGCCTGATAGTTATACGTGAGATTGCCGGGTGATAAGGTAACTACCGCAATCAGGGCAATATGGTCGTTGCCCTGCCATGCAATCTGACCGGTGCCACGCTGGTTGGCGTCAAGCACAATTTCTCTCTCAACCGACTGTTCCGGAGAGCGATAGCCAACGGCGTATGCCGCCCAGCTTGCGTCATCCTGCCCATCAAAAGTAATATTGAGAAGGTCTTCTGTGCCTGACCTGAACTGGACGAAATTTGCGCCCCCTGGTCCGGATGGGTTTCGTGAACCTTGATTACCTGATGCCGGATAAGTATTATGAGACCGCAAGACATAAGATTCGGGCCAGAGGTTAGATTCGGAGAAGTGATAGACAGTGTCATACCGAGAAGGTCCAGTGAAATACCGCCAGACCGCATAGTTCTTAAGAGCCTCGGCAAGAGTTGACCGAAAGGTATTCCTGAGTACCCAGTCAATGCTGGCTAAGGCAATCGCGCCCGCCCCATGTTCTCCAATTCTCTCCCATACCCTTCTTGGACTGGCAATGTTATAGTACTCATGCAGAAACATCGGCCAGATTGCTCGGCGTATTCGTAATTATTAGTGGTCTCCATTATAGACAACTCAGGACTACTAAGGGGGTTAGGGTTAGTATGAAGATATCTAACATAGTCGTTGACCTCGTCATAACAAACATCTTCCATCCAGGTCGCCGTATTCTCATACCACCATCTGTTTTCTGCCGCAACCATATTATAGCGTAACTGGCATGCATGATTGAACTCGTAAGCAACGGTAACCCGAAGGAGGTTCCAAGTCAAACCAATGTCAATCTCAATATAACTCGTGTAACCATTAGGATATGGGTTGGAATAGGGAGACTCTGGTGTGGTTCTACCATACGCCTGAATATCTCTGATATATATGTCGTAACGGTCGTCACCCCCGCTATCATAATCAGGAGGGGGGGGCTGCCCATCCTAAAGTATCAATCTGCTTTGCCCAAGAATATTCGGCATAGGCGGAAACTGATTCGGCATAAGCACGAGTTGTCTGATGCGGCCCGCTCGTAGCGTAGTGAATGACAAAATGCTCCGAATAGACAAACTCTGGACCAGGGTCAGGGCGAACCAGTCTTACGCCCAAGCGTAATGCCTCAAGTACTTCCTGAAAGCCGCATTTTGTATCAGCCTCTGCCGAAACAAAAGTTACAAGTGCTAAATGGATAATAATTGGTAAAAAAAGAGATTTAACTTTATTCATCTCTTTATCCCTAAAACAGTTTTTAAGATTTCTTCGTTAGTTCATACAAGCATAAAATAGCCATTCCACCCAAAATGAGAGCAATAATTATCCATTTTGTCTGCTCCTTCTTACACCGTTCTATCTCAGCATCCATTAATGTATAACCACTGGTCCCGAACGATCTCTCGTAGAACTGCTTGAATGACTTCTCTTCTTCAATCTTTCCTTGGAGAGAAGCATACTCGCTCACAGAGCGTATGAGGAAGGATAAAATAAAAAAAAGCGAAATTCCCAATACAATTTTCTTTCCAATTTCGCTACCTCCCATTTTTCCTCCTTCTTTTTGTTTTCAAATAAAGGTTTAGAAACTTACTCATTGCTATTCTTCCTTGAAATTTGAAAAACAATTTTCTTCTCTAAAAAATCAAAAGGTCCTTTCTTTTTTATTTCTTGGCTATTAGCCATTTTCCCTCCTTTCCCCGCTCAGGGGATTTGCCGTTTTCCCGACAATGTGGGGACAAGAGGGCACGGCTTTGCCCATACTTGATTTTCACCCTCATTATGTCCTCTCCAATTTCTGATACTTGCGCACCCATAGGGGTATCTTTTACTCCTCTTTGGCTCGGTGCCGCCCAAATATGCATCATTTTTTTTATATCCCCTTTTATGAACCTTTTGGGGAATGAAATCTGCCGAACCTTCTTCGGCAGGGATTGAATTTGAGTCTTTTGAAGATGCCCCCCTGTTCGGAAGACCCCTAAGTTTTTATTCCCGATGTAATAAAAACCTACTCCCTTAATAACGATTTTTTTAGGGTTTGAAACCAAACTCCCTACTATATAGGTTAAATTATAAATAAAAAGGGTGAGTTTGTCAAGGGAGAATTTTCTTAATTTCATTTTGATAAGTCTCTATTTTTCAATAACTTATAAAAAGAATGAATAATTTTTATTTAAATAACCATTTTTGAACTAAATTCTTCTGGTTGGCAGAAAATGTTAGTGACACTAACATTTTTTCTCACCTGTTTTTGCCTCTAAGTCCTTATCTTACAATAACTTAGCCACTTTTTCCTTATTTTATCCCCCTTTGCTCCCTGAGCCATTTCCTAATTTCTCTCAGGGGTGGGTTTCAATAGGGGTTTTAACCCTCACCCCGTTTGGGGAAATTTGCCCCTTTATTGAACCTATTTTTAACTCCTTTATTTAGTCTCTTTCCCAATCTCTTGGGGATGGTCTTCTTTGGTAAGGAAAAGGGGAAGGAAATAATTTTCCTTTCTTTTCCATTCTTGGCAAAAAGGCTTAAATTCCTTTTCCCTTGACAGAAGAAGGGAAATTGGTAAATTGAAGATTAGAAGACTTTTGCTTGGAGGTTAACTTATGTATCTTATTCCATCTATTTTTGCTCAGATGGGACCGGGTTTTAGCCCAATCACCGCTTTTCGCTTTGGTATCCTATCTTTCTTTTATCTTCTCCTCTCCTTCTTCCTCTTCTCTCTAATCTTCTGGCTGGTTTATCTCTGGTTGGTGAAGGGGAAAGAGAAGAAGGAATAGGTTAATCTATTCGTATCTCAGAGCGGAGATCGGGTTTAGTTTTGCGGCCCGGGTTGCGGGATAAATCCCAAAGAAGATACCAACCGCCACCGAGAAACCAAAACCAAGAAGGATTGTCCAGAAAGGAGCCGCCGCCGGTATCTTTGCTACCATCTGAACGATTTTGGCAATAGAGAGTCCACTTGCCACTCCAATCCCACCACCGATGAGAGAAAGGACGAGAGATTCAATCAGGAACTGGAAGAGAATCGCTCTGGCGGAGGCACCAACCGCCTTCCTTAAACCAATCTCTCTTGTCCTTTCAGCTACCGCCACAAGCATAATATTCATAATGCCAATCCCTCCAACTAAAAGGGAAATCCCAGCTACGACAATCATTACTAAAAAGGCAACCCGGGTGATATTTTTGTAGATTTCGCGCAATGTCTCCTGGGTATTGATGCCGAAGTCATCGGGCTGGTCGTATCTTAATCGGCGCCGCCTTCGGAGTAATTCCCGAATCTCATCAATCGCCTTCTCTAAGTCCCGAGCACTCCGCGGGATGGCGATGATTGATAATGCCTCAAAAACCCTCCCCGTTGGTTTCTCAAAGACCTGCTCAAAGGCAGTAAGCGGAATGATTATCACATTGTCCTGAGTTTGTCCCAGAAAACTCCCCTTCTTCGTAAGGATACCAACAACCGTGAAACGATGTCCGGAGAGATTGAGATATTTGCCAATCGGGTCGGTATTGGGAAAGAGGTTTTCGGCAATCTCACTTCCGATACAACAGACCTTCCTTGCCCGCTGGTAGTCATCCTCCTGGATAAACCGACCGATGGCGACTGAGTAATTGGCGGTGAATTGAAGGTCGGAATTGGAGCCAATCACTTCCACCATCTTATATTTATTCCCTTCATAGGTAATCTGACTGAGGTTCTGACTCCGCAGGGGCGAGACCTTAAAGACCGAAGGAAGGGAAGCGATTGCCTGGGCATCGTCTAAGGTTAAATCCTTTCTCTTCCGCACCTCCTCAAAATCAATCCGCCCGGTTCCCCAACTCACCTTCTGGATGTAAATGCTATTGGAACCTAAGGATTGAATCTGTTTCTCAACCGTCGCATTTAATCCTTGAATTAGAGAGATGATGGAGATGACAGTCATCACCCCAATGATAATCCCCAAAGTGGTGAGGAAGGAGCGGAGTTTGTGGGTGCGGAAGGTATCAAAGGCAAGTTTTAGATACTCTATGAGATTCATTGGATTTTTCCATCAATCATCGTCATCCGCCTCCGGGCATTCTGGGCAATATTCGGGTCATGAGTCACAAGGATTATGGTCCTCCCTTCTGCGGATAGTTCATTGAATAGTGCCATAATCTCTCTTCCGGAGCGGGAGTCTAAATTGCCGGTCGGTTCGTCCGCTAATAAAAGGGAGGGGTTAGTAACCAGTGCCCGAGCGATGGCAACCCTTTGTGCCTCGCCACCGGAAAGTTCGTTCGGACGATGGGAAATCCGCTCGGAAAGGCCAACCCGTTCTAAGATTGCTAACGCCTTCCTCTTCCGCTCCTTTGGGGACTCCCCGGCATAAATTAAAGGGAGGGAGACATTTTCCAGAGCGGTGTAGCGGGGTAAGAGGTTGAAGGTCTGGAAGACAAAGCCGACCTCTTTATTTCGCATCCGCGCCAACTCCTCATCAGAAAGATTGGAGACATCTCTCCCCTTGAAGTAATATCTCCCTTCGGTTGGTGTGTCCAGAAATCCAATGATGTTTAAGAGGGTTGATTTACCAGAACCGGAAGGTCCCATAATGGCAATGTATTCGCCTTCTTCTACGGTTAAAGTGATGCCCCGGAGCGCAGGGAGAGAGACCTTGCCCGTGGAATAGACCTTCTGGATATCAATCAGGTTTAAAAGAGGAGATTTTTCCACTTTATTTTATCTTATCTTCACCCGCTCGCCATCCCTTAAATGGGAGAGGATACGATAGGGACCGGTGATGACGAGGTCTCCCTCTTTCAATCCTTCAATAATCTCCACTTCCTCGGCACCAAAGATACCGGTTTTGACTGGCACCAATTTTGCTTTCCCTTTTTCCACGATAAAAACCGCATCCTTTTCTTCGTTTCCGACTTTTCGTTTCCCAACCGCCGCAATTGGGATTGTTAATACCTTCTCCTTTTTGTTGGTGACAATTGTGGCGTGGGCAGTCATACCGGGGCGGAGGAGGGAGGAGGTATCACTAATTGTAATTTCTACCTCAAAGGTTTGAGCCTTCTCTTCGCTCAATTCCTTTCGGGTTGGGATGTAGCCAATCTTACTCACCAGACCGAAGAATTTTCGTCCGGGAAGGGCATCCAATTCAACGGAACAACTGTCGGAAATTTTTATATCAACCACATCCCGTTCGGAGACATCAATGAGCGCGACAATCTGGGAGAGGTCAGCGATAGTAAGCAGGACGGTTCCGGGATTATTCATTGTGCCGATGATGACGTTTTCCCCTTCCTCCACATTTAACTTCACCACCTTCCCGGAAATCGGGGCGCGGAT
>JGI24721J26819_10006491_pt1 | contig 11352 bp, 8 predicted proteins | sample YelNatPaOPGAMG01_FD_26819 | JGI IMG/M metagenome (IMG submission 26819)
GATGCTACTCAAGAGAATACATTAAAAAGGCTCTGCCAAAGCTTCACAGCCAAACATATGAAATACAAATAGAAACTCTAAGACAAGCAAAACTCCTAGGCTTCAAGGTAGGCGAGAAACCCATAACCTTCGAAAACAGGAAAAGGGGAAAATCAAAACTAACACCTAACGAAATAGCCACATTTCTAAAATACGTCCTGAAAACTCTACTTAACGACGTTTTAACAAACTATTTGTACTAGCCATGCGTGCAAGTTGATATAGGAATGAAAACATGCGCGCGCGCATAATGTTGCACACCGCCCGCATTGTTGTGATAAGGATTGTTGTGAACGAATGTGACGGAGTGATAGTTGAAGATGAAGCGCGCGCGCATTCGCGCATCCTAGAACAAAAATAAAACCTGTCTAGCGATTATGCGAGAAGTNGGAATTAGCACAGAAGAATTCTTTATGCGCGCGCTGAAATGGCGTTTAAGGGGAGCCAATGCGTTTTGAGAGGATAATCGGCGCCACAACAGCACAAAGGCAGAAATTTCTCTCAAAAACTCTGAGAAAAGTTTAATTTAAATTAAACAATAAAAGTGGTGAGATGGCAGTAAAAATACAACTTAGGCGTTTACCAAAAGAGTTGAGAAGAGAAGGTTTAGAGGAGAAAATAGCGGAAATCTGCCAAAAAACGACATCATATTTATGGCTATCTTTGGCTCTTTTGCAAAGGGGAAGCAGGGCAGAAAAAGCGACATAGATATTGCAATCGAATTTGACAAGAATGCTCCAAAAAACCTTTTAGACCTAATAAGAATAGAAAGGGAGTTAAGTAAAATATTCGGAAGAAAAGTTGACTTAGGAATCTTAAGCAGCATAAACCCCCACATAATTGACCACGTGAAAAAAGAAATGAGAGTTATCTATGAAAAGAGATAGCGCCTACCTCCAGCATATACTGGACGCAATATCAAATATAGAGAAATTCGTCGAAGGCATCAAAAAAGAAGAATTTATCACAAATTTAGAGAAACAGTACGCGGTCTTACGAGGACTTGAAATAATCGGTGAAGCCGCGAAAAACGTAAGTAAAGAATAAAGAGGAACTATCCCCACATTCCATGGAAAGAAATTTCTGGCATGAGAAACAAACTAATCCACCAGTATTTTGGCGTAAACCTAGAGCTGGTTTGGGAAACAGTTAAAACGAAACTCCCTGAGCTTAAAAATCAAATCTCAATAATATTAAAAGAAAACAATGATATCCTTTAAGCACTTCAAATGTTATTCAAAATTTTATCTGCAACAACCAAAAGCAAAATCATCTTGTCACATTAAAAGTTTCAAGTCTCTCAAAGCTGAAGGCAATTAACCCTTTATGGTAAACCTCGCTTACTAGTAGTTACCTGTTCCAAAATTTGTAAAGTGAAGTATGTTAAGCTCAATTCGCACATGCATTTTCGCCTAAACCATGAATGAAAAGAGACTCTGAAAAATATGAGTGCACGCAATTTACAGACAACTGCTTTAACTCGCAATTTAAAGAATCGTTTTTGGCAAAAGCTTTAGCGCGCGCTTCTATGTTCAAATGAATTTAATTAAACACCACGCGCTCAAACACTTACCCTAATCTGTATTCTAAATTCAGAAGGTTTACTTTAAAGTCCAATCTTTACTAGCAGTAGAGTAGCCAATGCAAGGCGACATAGAATGTTGGTGGAGGATTGGCTTCATAGGAAGACTGAGGAGAACGCCCACAACGAAATACTGGCTTTTCTACTAATAATTTTGGGAGTCAACCTTTTAACCGCTGGGCTGATGGTGACAATAATTGTTTCCGGAGGGCAAGAGTGGTGGCTTTTCCATCTTTATTGGCAACTTCAAACGGCAACAATAAATCTAGGGTTAATCTTAACCATAATGGGCTTCGCAATCTCATCTGCAGGCTTCATATTAGTCATACATTATGACAGAAAAAAGTCGTGGTACAGAAGACAGATTGAAAAATCCTCAATAGCAGAGAAATGGAAAATGAAACCCAAAAGCGTCGACGAAATCCTAGAAGAATATGTAGGGAGAAGAAAAAAGCAATTTTAAAATAAAGCGCGCGCTATGAGATTATGAAATTATTAGTTACTATCTGAACAGAAATATTCTTTTACAAACACGGCTCCAACAAAGTTTATTATAGGGAAATGGCTCTTCAAAAGAGCTGTTTAAACATGACAATCCAAATGTTCACGGTTGGCAAGCTCTTCACAAACTGTTACATTGTGGCATGTCCAGAGACAAAAGAGGCCATAATAATAGACCCGGGATTCGAAAGTGTCTCTGAAGCGGAGAAAGTATTCAAGTTTATTGAGGAAAAAGCCTTAAAACCAAAATTTGTCGTGAATACTCACGGCCATCCAGATCACATCTGCGGAAACGGCTTAGTTAAGGGTAAATTTCAAACACCCATTTTAATTCATGAGAAGGACGCTTTTATGCTTGGAAGGCTCGGCAGAGTAATCGCAAAGTTCGCCGGCTTTGAAAATTCCTCGCCGTCGGCGGACGCTTTACTGAAGGATGGTGACATTATCAGTTTTGGGAAAATAAACCTCAAAGTTATGCACACCCCTGGACATAGCCCAGGAAGCATATCTTAGTAGGCAAAAAAGAAGTTTTCACCGGTGACACATTGTTTGCTGGATCAATTGGAAGGACAGACATCCCTCGAGGCTCAGTGTTGGATATCAAGGAATCTTTAAGGAAACTGGCTTGTTTGCCCGATGATTTTAAGGTTTACCCTGGACATGGTCCAACAACAACGATTGGAGAGGAAAAGCGGAGTAACCCGTTCCTTCTCGTGGAATGGTAACCGGGAGGTTACAAAGCTTCTCTAAACAAGTCCTCTTCCTCTCCGATTTTCAACTCTTTTGCGCTTGACTTTTCACAAAACTCTACAACATCCCTTAAGCCCTTAAATATCACCACTGGTGTAGCCTCTTCAGCCTGTCCCATAAGAAGCTCGGCTGCCGCAGCAATTTCATCGGCAACCGCCACGTTTTTAACTTTCAACACATATCCGTAAAGGTCTCTCTTCCCCCTATAATCCTTGAGAGGTTTAATTCCAGCCAAGCCTATAGCGAAGTTCACTTGTCCCCGCCTAAAAGGTCTGCTATAAGTGTCGCATATTATTACCGCAACATTCTTTCCGGTTAACTTTTTTATTTCTTTTCGGCACTCTTCTGCCGAAGCATCTGGGTTTTCAGGCAAGAGTGTAAAACTACCTGCGCCTTCAACATTTGATTTATCTATTCCAGCATTAATACACACCAAACCGCGGACATCTTCCACTAGCAGAATTTCAGGGGAAGCCTTCACAACCCTTTTTGTCTCTCTTAGGACAAGCTCCACAAACTTTGGACTTTTCCCCGTTTTTCTCGCAATTTCCTTAGCCCTTTCAGATGGGACAATTTCTTTAAGGTTGACAATTCTACTTTCAGCCTTTGAGAAAATTTTTTGAGCAATGACAATTATGTCTCCATCTTCAATTCTTAAGCCGTTTTTCTCAGCAGTTTCAACGATTATTTTTGCTATTTTATCTTCAGGCTTTATTAGGGGAAAATTTTCAATGGCTATGGCTTTAAATTCCTTCATTTTCCTTCACCAACGTAACGCTTTTCTAAATGGATACTTCTCTGCATTGAAACCTCTCTTTTAATTTTTGAAAGTTTTAGACGTTTAGGATAGGCGCCAATTGCTTTGCATTTATTTTAAATAATTATGCCTATTTCATAATGTTTTTCACTTTGCCTTATTCTGGTTTAGTTGCTGATCAGGTTTGCATGTCATTAAAGATGCTCGTGGAATAAGCAATGTATTAGTTGTTATGCTAAGCCTAATCCTCATAGTTGTTATTGTCAGTAACGTGGTTTACTGGGGTTTCCAGATGAACGAGGCTGATTGGGAAAGAGCCCAAGAGAGCTTCACTATTGTTGATGTGCGAGACCATTGGGATTATTTTCCCTCAAAAATTTCGCTGTTGCAATCTACAAGTTTAGTTTCTGGAAGTCTATCCNACATTGAGGAAAATGACGGGTCATATATGGTTTTTAGAAGCTTTGGNACAGCCCCNTCCAGCCAATCGCTTTTCGCCCATTCAGAATCGCTTTTAATTGGAGGAGCAATTTCAAACGTTTACAGGCTTTACGGTGCTGATGGGCCGGCTTCGACTTTATCCGTTTCTATGGGGGTTTCCGGCAGAAGCCTTCTTGGAAGGTTTGTATACCCATTATCTGGGGTTAGGCTTATTCCCTCAAGCACTTGGACTTTCTATTATAGGGCTTGGCGTTCAAGTGTAAGTTCAAACGTGCAAACCAGCATATTAAGGCCTAATGGTCCTGGAACATACACGGAGTGGACCACAGTTTATCCATCAGACATCCCACATTGGGAGGCTGTGAACGATGTTGACGCTGACGGGGACTCCTCATACGTTGAGACTTCAACTCAGAATTTGAGGGATACTTACGCCCTAAACGATCTGCCAGCCTCAGGCACAGTTAACAGAGTGAAAGTGTATGCTATGGCAAGGCGTCTCTCCACAGGCGCGTCTTTCCGCATAATGATAAGAACCCATGGCAACGATTATTTCAGCGGTAGCTTCACCCCCGCATCCTCATACGCTTACTACTCCTACTCATGGGATAGAAACCCATACACTAACGATGTCTGGACCTTTAATGAGGTTAACAGCCTTGAGGTTGGGGTTCAATGCACCGGAACAAGAGGCGTTAGAGTTACCCAGGTATATGTTGAAGTCGACTGGGTTTCCCAGTCTGTTGAGGGCCATGTTGACGTTGACATTTTAATTCGCAGGTCTGACGGCACCATAAGAGAGGTTATCGCCACAGACGCTGCTAATTCGGCGCCATTAACCGAAACCCCTCAAACTTTAACGGGCACATATTTATGGCGTGATTATCAAGTTGCCGACCAGTCGGACTATCTTGAAATAGTCTATTACTGCCACGTGACAGTTGAAAACTCCAACGTCATGGCATATTTAAGGATTGACGACGATTCCCTGGGCGAAGCCTATCAAACCAGAATCGCCAATGTAATGTTGCCAAGCCAGCAAACCCTCCAAATAGAGTTTGAAGGCCAATCCAACACTTACAATTGGAGCCGCCTCATCTGGATGTTTGATGGAGCCTTCACAACATCCAATGTAGCCGTAACCCTACAACTATACAATTACAGCGCAGGCGAATATCCAGCTTCAGGCGAAGGCTACATCTCCTACACTTCAGGAGAGGCAAACATGGACGAAAGCCTAAACCAAACCATTAACAATCCTGAATTCTTCCATGATGCAGCTGGAAACTGGCGTGTCAAAATAGTCGCCGCCAAAGGTGAGAGCACACCCTTCGAATGTAAAATTGACATGCTAAAAATTAAGCCATACATTAAAGGAACATTGCTAACTGTTAAAAACAAATGCTCATCAACCATACACATAGTCTCCCTATGGACTATAAATTCAACAAAACATCAACACTATGATATAAACGCCTTCATAAACCCGGCAGAATCCTCATCACTAATCTTCCCGGAAATATATCTGCCAAAAGGCAATTGCACAGTAAAAATTGTAACTGAAAGAGGCAACATCGCCACATATTCAATAGAATCAGAAGATTAGTTTGGCTTTTACTCGATTAGCCTTTTTTCTTTTAACCTTTTAATGGATGCTTTGAATTCCTCTTCTGACAGTTTTAGATCTTCAAGGGCTTTTTTAATTGATATTGTTCCTTGATGCTCCTGTATGTATTTGAATACTTTTTCATCTGTCTCCTCTGTTAATACTGGTTTTGTGATGCGCATTTTTACTGTTTGGGTTTCTGTTTGAGGTTGAGCTATACCTTTGGAGGAATAAATGATTCCATTTTTCAATGTTAATTCTTGGTCTCCCCTCTCTTTTAAGAAATAGTTTACAGCGTGACTCTTCCATTTGTCTGGTATCTCACTAATAGTTTTTACGTCAACCTTTCCCTCCGCAGCCAGCTTGTCCTCTATTGTTCTGCTCCATTGTGGGGCTTGGCTCCAGAACTCGTATATCTCAGAAACTTCATCATCTAGGGTTTGGCTTTTAATTTTTAACTCTTCCAGACGGTTTAGGGCTTCCTCCAAATATCCCTTTTTAGCCATGTTTGTCGTTTCATGGAGGCGTTTTTGGATTTCTTCAAGCTCTTTCTTTTCCTCTGACATTGTAATTGGCTGAAACAGCTTTTCAGTTTTTCTTATAGTGCTTTTTATTTCTTCCACATTGTTTTGAACGCTTCGGATTGTATCCTCTATATGTGCAATCTTGTTTAAGTGTTTGCTACATTCGTCTTCAAGTTTTAAGGCTTCATCAGCTAACTCTTTAAGGATGATTGAGGCTTTGTGGAATTTTTTGTTCTGGAAAAGCTCCATAACGCTTTGATCCTCCATTTTTGTTTGAATTTGTTCCAGCCTTTTTTCAGTTGGCCTGATATTATATCCAAGCTCTGACATTTTAGAAATGTTTGCCGTTATTTTCTCAAGTTTGGCTTTAAGCTCTAATCGCTGGCCTTGAAGTTTTGTCATTTGAGTTTGGAAATATATGGGTGTTGCCAAAAATCCTATTAAAACAGGAGCTGTAACTGCCCCAAAAATTATGTAAGGGTTGATTGAAGGAGTACTCAATAAATATCCAATAATTGGGAAAACTGTGGCGGTTACACACGCGAAGAGGTGGGGCAGCTTTACAATTTTACTATACCATTGAACCGCCTTGGAGGCTAAATACCCTGAAACACACCATAAGGCTGGAAGAATCCAAAGATTCATATCATACAGAAATTTTTCCAGCATGCTGCCCGCAAAAATGAATGCTTTCATCCAATGGGTTGCNGTATCACCAACCACATAGTTTTTNAAAACTTCAAANAGGGATATTGGCTGAAAGTTTAAAATAGGCTGTTTCTGGAACAAATTTTGCGTCGAAGAGCTTGCAGACACGCTTATGAGACCCGCTTGCCGGCCATTATTCAAAATTATTGTCATGTTAGGCGCGCCAATTATTAGAAATAGTAAGATGGCGGAAGAAGCACATAACCCAACAACAGCGCCGTCTTGAGGAGAAAACGCCAATCCAGCTATTAATATGGGAACAAAAGCTAAGAAACACAGATGAGGAATAAAAGCTAATCCTAACGATAATAACACAAAAGCACCATCAACCCATCTTACTCTTATAGCGGACATCAGAAAAATGCAAATAAACAAGTATGCAATTAGCACGGGATTCTCAAAATTCTCCTGATAAACAACCGCTGGAATAGATAAGATAACAGCCAAAAATAAAGCGCCACGCGGATAACGAAGCCCAACAACTGCTAATGAAATTCCGAATAATAAGGCCATAACTATAGGATAAAAAGGTATTAAGAACAGAAAAATCGTTACCGACATAAAAATAAGGATAAGCCTCATTATCAGCCTAGCAGACTTGTTAGAATATAAATTTAATAGTTTTGCTAAATTAAAATTTTTTAATTTTACTTTTTTCTCTATAAATTCTCTGTTCAATTCAAGTCTCGCCCTCATCACAAATAGCATGCATGTAATTTTATTAGCTTTGCTAAAAGTCTGCACTCGCTTCGCATGATAACAGAACTTACGAATAATTTTATAGGATAAAATTTAAAAATAATCCTAAAGGAATTATGTAAAAATATGAAAAGACGGCCTCGAATCATCACTTTGGCCTTTATTATTTTATTAATAGCTTCATTGATTTTTTTAGTTGAGGGGCAAAATAATGATCATCACCCTTGCTGGGACAAGGAGATTAACGATATGCTCGATTACATTAGCCAATGTTATGATTCGAAGACCAAAACTTTTTCATGGCGATACCCCAAAGATGAAGATAAATATCAACTATTTTTTCAGATTAGCAAGAAAATACAAGATCTAATACGTGAACAATATAAAGATAAAAAAATTTTAAACACAATAATTGATCCGCAGGAAGCAGCAAAGACGCTTATTCATCTTATCGATGTATGGAATTTGGATTACTCTATCAATACTCAAAGTATGTTTGCCATCTTGGTCGAGATAAAGATTGCTTCTCAGGACGAAGTTTCAACGATAGTTAGCTCATTTACTTCACACCTTAGGGAGCTTTCTGTAAAAATTGGACAAAAATCAGTTGAATTTAAGTCGGTGCAAGAAGTTAAAAGTTTTGTCGAGATAAATAGCTTTAGCAGAACAATTTCATCGGTCAATTGGAAAGAGGTTTCAGAAACTCTTAAGATTCATCTTAAAGGAGAGACAAGTCCATTTACATTAGTTATATCTTTATGGGATTGCTTAGATGCTCTATATAATCACCTCGAAATTTCAAAGGCAATAGATGCGTTATCAACTCCATTGTCAGATTTAACGGATCAAAACATTGTGGAAAAGATCAAACAATATGAAAAAAATGTTGAATTTGGAAGGCTTGTTACTGATTTCGCTGAAATTTTCGGGAAATTTGTTGGAAGTGAAGTTGGTAAATATCTGGGTATGAGTATCGGGGCTGCCATTGGTTCAGCCTTTACAGGAGTTTTTCCACCAGCTCCTCTGATCGGAGCAGTTGTTGGATATTTGGCCGGGGGTTATATAGGTGGCGAGCTGGTTGGTAAAGCTGCAAGGGCTGCAGCTGAAATAATGACAAGCAACTTCATGGAAGAACCACTATTAAAGAAACTTCAAGAATTAGGCATACCTCCGGTCTCCGCCAAAATTCTAGAAATATATAGTGAAGGCCGTGACTATGATGTTTCTTCAAAGGAGAAAGTTTACATAAAAATCATGAATAATGATCTGCCAGGTGCACCTGAGCGAGAATTTGTTGTATGTGTGAATCCAAGTCACTGGGAAGTAACAGATTATTGGGACCTTTTGGATTTAGAGTTGCTGGATTTTGATAACGCAAAAACAATAAAATTGAAGCCGGGTGAGTCTGGTATTGTGTGGTTTACCGTTAAACCTGACGGCGTTCATGTAGATGAGAATTTAACGTTCCTTTTGTTTCATAAAGAGGGATGGTTATGGTGGTCAAAATGGACGTTGCTACATACTTATTGCGAAGAATTTCATGGCAAATTTGCTTTTATCCCTATAGACATGGTACTGATAATGGATCGATCCGGAAGTATGGCTGATTCTATGGGTACAAAGACAAAAATACAAGGGGCCAAAGATTCTGCTACAGCTGTTATTGATTCATTAATGCCCGTCGATAGAATTGCAATAGTGTCTTTTTCATCAGACAGTTCAATTGATGTACCGTTAACAACTGATTTTGAGTATGCAAAAAACGAAATTACTAAATTAAGTGCAGGTGGCTCAACCTCTTTTGGTGCTGGTTTATCATCTGCACTTAAAGAGCTGAAGACTAATGGTGACCAAAAACATGCTTGGGCAATTATTTTTATGTCTGATGGTTTGCATAACACTGATCCGTCGCCGGATCTTTATGTTTTAGAGTGTAAGGGGCTTAATATACCAATTTACACAATAGGGCTTGGTTCGTCTCCTTCAGATGTCAATGAAACGATGTTAAAATGGATGGCTGATGAGACAGGGGGTAAGTATCTTTTTGCCCCATCTCTTTACGAGTTGCAAAATATCTTTATTAGATTCTCTTTGGAGGTAACGGGGTGGAAACCTTCTGCTGAATTTTCAGGAATTGTTTACGAAGGGCAAACAGTTGTCGCAGGGACTTTTGAGGTGGCCCCCTTCACGTTCTATGTTAAAATTACGCTAAATTGGCCGGGATCAGATTTAGATTTGGTTATTGTGCGTCCTGATGGAAGCGAAGTTGATTTATTATGGGGCTTTGATAATATATATTCCGGATCCAAAGCTAAGCCTGAATGGGTTATTCTACTAGCCCCACAAAAAGGAATGTGGACCGTGAAAGTATATGGTAAGTCCATAAGCTCTCCGGATGAAAATTATACAGTTTGGGTTTCAAATTATAGTCCACCTGTCCCCCATGACGAAACACCGCCAGTTTCATCCCTAGTAATTAGCCACCCAAAATTCATTGCTTCTAATGGTAAGTTGTACGTATCAGGCACGAGTTTGTTTACCATTATGGCTGAAGATAATCCTGGAGGAGTTGGTGTTGCATCAACCTTTTACCGCATAAACAACGTATCATTTGATACTGATTGGATAGAATATTTAACCTCATTTCAGTTAAAAAGTTTAACCGATGGCAATTATAATTTGGCTTATTATTCTGTTGATGGCCTTGGAAATGTTGAGCCTGAAAATCAGGTTACAATTTATTTGGATAATAGTGCTCCCTTATTGCTTGTAAAGCTTATTTCGACGCGAGTCTATGCTGGGGGTTCAGCGACTTTTAATTTAACTGTGTATGATGATGGCAGTGGTGTTAGCGGTGTGGAGTTTTATGTTGATAGTGAGCTTGTTGCAAATTGGACTGATGCTGGAGTTTACACATTCAATAGTGAGCCCTTAAGAGAGGGTAAGCATTCCTTTTATGCTGTTGCTTTTGACAATTTGGGTAACAATGTCACAACCGACGTTTATGAGTTTGAGGTTTATCCGCGCTTATCTTCACGCTTAATCGCAATTTTCGTTATAGCGGCTGTCGTTGTTTTGCTGGTGATAATGTTGTTGTTTGTGGCGAAAAAAGGTGGGGTTAAGCGTTTTGAGAGGGGTTATGTTGCGAAGCCTACTTATCCCGCAACTGCAATTAGGGCTTGCCCAGTGTGTGGTGGCATTCTTCGATACGATTCGCAACAGAATAAGTGGTACTGTGATAGGTGTAAGAGATATTATTAGAAAGGCCTATTAGGCTTCTGTAAGCCTTCCAGCCCTTTTAAGCCTTTCAATCGCCTCTTTTAGTTGCTCAATTGGAAGGCCTAAATCTTTTGAAGCTTTTCTAATGTTTATTGTTCCTCCATGCGCGATTATGTAGTCGTAAACTGCCAAGTCAGTGTCGTAAGCAATCAATCGAACTTTTGGTGCTCTGGACTGTTGAAGGCTTTCCATCCTCTTGCTTTCAGCCTCTGCAATACTTTCAAGCTCTTTCCTTTTTTCAAGCTCCTCTTTAAGCGTATTAATCATTTCGTCCTTTGCTTTAATTTCATCTTCAAGTTTTTTCATTTTAATCTGTAGCTGTCCGTAAGCGTCCTGAACAGTTTCCAACTCCTTTCTATATTCTTCTACGCGCTCTCTTAATTCTTGAATGGTTTCGGCTTCTGTTTCACACTCCTCTCGCTCTAAGCTATATTGTTCGGTTTTAGCATCGTGAGACGGAGGCGAA
>JGI24721J26819_10006492_pt1 | contig 11346 bp, 7 predicted proteins | sample YelNatPaOPGAMG01_FD_26819 | JGI IMG/M metagenome (IMG submission 26819)
TGTAATATTCTGGGGCTGCGGAAGCGTTATTGCCCCAGGCTCGCCGTTTGGCGGTGCTGTATTGGTGAGGCTCAATTTTCCCGACGATTTCCTGGGTGAGTTCCTGGTCGATATACTCACCTGCCGACTGAGCTTCCGGGGTTCCCCCCTTTAAAGCTTTTATGATGTCATTCGTGTGGCGCAAAACCTCGGCGGTATTGAGCCCTGCCCTGATTAGGGCTTGTTTCAAGTCATTCGCCAACTTGACGCCGGCATCTTCATTCTTCAGCCAGTCTCCAGCCTTGCTGATGATGTCCGCCAACTCCGCGGCCAACTCCGGGTTCACAACGTCGATGTCGTAGCCGGTGTCTTTAAAGGCTGTGGTGATGGCTTCCCGGATTTTTTTAATATCGGGAACCGTTCCTTTATCCGTTTCGGGAACCGTTCCNTTATCCGTTTCGGGAACCGTTCCTTGGGATTCCATCGGCTCTGGGAACTTTCCTGCCTCCTTGGCTATCTCCCAGCGGCGCACCCCCTGGACCAGACCCATGTTGCCNGCTATCAGATCGTGCAACTCCCTGGCCGCTCCGGGGTCACCGGTCTCCTCCACCTCCTGCATGAGGTTGTAAAGCCGTTCGGCAATGGGTCTCAGGCCGCTCCGGTCCTCTGGGGGCACCGTAAACATGTCCCGCAGGGTCTCCCGGTTGGCGGCCAAGAGATTGGAAAGCTCCTGAGTATCCCGGGGGTCGCCATACTGATCGACCCTTCTGGCCAGCACTTTGACTTTCTCCAGGAGATCAGCCTGAGCCATGGCGGCGGGCCGGGCCGGCACCGGCTCTTTGCCAATCTCAGAGGCCACCGTAGTTTCATCCCCCGTGGTCGCCATGGGTTCCGGACGGGGGCCTCCAAATTCCGGGGGCAATACCTGCTTGACGATGGGCCTGCCGGTAGGACCAACTACCTCTGGTGGAGATGGAGGCGGCGTAGCGAGGTCGATAGGCTTGCCCTGGGCGTCCAGGATCGGTCCGGCGCTGGGCGGTTTGGCGCTGGCAGGTCCGCCCCAGGGCCCTAATATGGTGGAGGCACCCGGACCGCCCATGCCCGGGGTTCGGAACTCGGCTGGCAATGCCGCCTCTATTCCTTGGCGTTGCACCGTGTCCACCAGCCATTTCTCCTCAGCNGTGCGCTGGTGGGGGGGTTTGGACAGGGCNTCTTCATAATCTGCCAAAACATTCCATCTGGCCGCAACATATTCCGGGGTGCGCGCTATCTCGCCGCCAGGGCCATAAAGAGTTGGAGACCCGGGAGGGCCGGGCTCCAGCGGCCCGCTTCTTTGCTCCGGCTGGACCACTCCGGTATAGTCGAAACCAGGCAGAATTTCCTGTTTGCCTGTTTGGGGCCTGACCTGCTCTTCCGGCGCCAGGATAGGCTGCGCCAAGCCCGCCTGGATAGTGGGGCCGGTGCGGTAAATAGGGAACCCCATGGGAGATGGCGGCGGCGTTTCCGGGGCGGGAACCGCGGTGGCCTCGGCCCGTTCCTGTTTGTAGCCTTCAAGGATATCCTTGACCCTTCCCCGTATATTCGGGATGGACTCCCTGGCATGTTCGCCGGCGCCGGCCAGTCCTCCTACCGCGGCGCCGACCAAAATGCTTTCCACCACGCCCTCCAGCAAGTCCTGCCGAGGTTCATAGCCATACTTTTTGAAAGCATTCTCTANGATCTGTTGAGCGCCTTCCGTGGTTCCCTCCGTGGCGATGCTGTCCAGGACNTTGCGGACTAAGGTCCAGCCATGCTTGCCCCGGAAAATATGCTCAAAAGACGNAGCCTCAAAAGCGCCGGCAACCACCCCGGTGCCCAATTCCGTCCAGACCCGTTGCCCCCAACTGATCTGCTTTCCGGGATTTTCTTTCTCCCATTGCCGAAGTTCTTCTTCCGCCCCGGCCGCCTCCATTGCCATGCCGGTGCCATAACCGGTGATCTTGGTCATTAGGTTTATCTTGGAGGCGATCTTGGCCGCAGCGGCGGGGGTGGCGGCTGTGGCCAAGGCCTTTTCCAGTCCCAGGGCCTTCCGGGCCAGAGCCGCGGCCCCTCCCCCGTAAACAAAATATTCAGCTATGCTCCAAAGAGCGGGAGGAAGTTGCGCAGCCCAGAAATTCGGATTGGCAATGGTCTCTTTAATCTGTTCGCTGACCGGTTTTTCCCCTCCCGTAAGGTCAATGGTTGACTCCGCCTTTTTGGAGGGCGCTATTTCCGGTGTCCGTTGCAGCGCCTCGATGTTCTCAATAAGTGGCGTAACGGCTTGCTTGACCGTTTCGCTGCCCAACAAATCCGCACCAATAATCTTGGCGATCTGGTAAGGCATCTTCCGGAAGGACAAGGCCCCATATGCTATTCCTCCCAGGGTTTCCTCACCCAGGGATTTCTCCTCCAGGCGTTCCTGGGGAAGGGCCCCGGCGTATTCTTTGCCGTAGACCTCTGGAAGGGCGGCGGCCTTGAACGCCTCCCATGTTCCTTTTTCGCTCGGCGTTTTGTCCTGAGCCGTCAGCCTGTCGTAGAGCGATTGTTGTTCAGGACTCAGCGTAGCCTTCTCAAGGATGGGGCGGGTTTCCCCCCAAAGGCTCTCCTCCGGCTTTTGCCAACCGAGGGGGGTTTGCCCAAGGATGCTTTTTAGGGATTGGTCTTTGTCGTCATTTTCAAGAATAGCCATGATCACCTCATCCCTTTCCTGCTATTGCCACTTCGTCAAGTCGGGAAGGACGAACCTCATAGGGGTTCAGCAGCATTCGATTCCTTAGTTCCGACAGATTGGATGCCGGTGCCGCCGTTGTCGTCATTCCCCCTGGTATTGAAGGGGGAGTGCCAAGGGCTGGGTTGGGCGGCCCCTGATCCATCGGGACAGAAACTTTAGGCTCTTCACGTATGGCAGGGCCACTGGAAGGTGTGGCCGGTGCAGCCGGGGCGACTGTGCGGCCCTCGGCCTCTTCTAGCCACTTTTTGGTCTGCTCCCAGCTTTCCGGGGTGCCAAAGATTTTCGCACCCAGAGCACGCAGACCGCTACCGATACCGGTCTCATTGGAATATTGCGCTTCCGGCACCATCATCCGGCCGGGCACTTTTTGCCAGGTGCGGAGGACGCTTTCCCGGAGGCTGCTTTCCGGTGTCCCCGGCGCTGTCCCCTGGGCAGGGCTGGGCAGCAGGCTCTTGCCATATTCCGCCAGACCGCTGGTATAAGCCTGAAAAGCCGCTTTGGCCTTGGCGCCTTCATCTGGGCTCAAGGCAAAGGCAACCTGCTGTCCTGTTGCCAGATTCTTCTTGTTCAGGGCATCCAGGACCATATAGGCCTTGGCTTCCGGCGGGGGTCATTGGGTCCGCCCCGGAAGGTCAGGCCAGCTTGGGCTACCATCTCTGGTTTCAGCAAATCAGCCATGGAAACAGTCTTCACCTGATGAATGGGGATATCTTGTTTGACAATTCCTTCCCCCATGCCGGTATAGGTCCGGTAAAAGTATCTGCCATCGGGGCCCTGGAACATTCCCGGCAATCCTCCCGGAACCGGAGTAGCCCCTTGGTCCTTGCCCGAGATAATTTCTTCCGGGACCTGTTGTCCAGGTATAACCTGTCCAAAGCCTATCTTCTTCGGGATTAACCCTGCTTCCGTCGGGGTCAACCTGACTACGTTTACAGTCCCATCAGGCGTTTTCTCATATCTACCCCAGAAGTTTCGGCCATCGGCATCCTTCATCTCCCGATAACCTTGCACAAACATGTGGACCGGAGAGGTATCGACGGTGCCGCCTATTGGGATTTCCCGCAACTTTTGGTAGCTTTCCGTGTTTAGCAGTTGATTGCCCTCAACAATCGTCCGCAGATCACCCTTGGCTAATGACATGCGCTCCTGGTCGGTAAGGGGCCGGCCGAGTTGCTGCCGCATCGCGGCGGCTACCTTCTCGACCGTATTGGGCCATTCAGTCTGCATCTTGGCCACCGCCAGATCACGGGCCACGGAGTTTGCCGCCCTTTGCGGGTCTATCAGGGATTCGGCGTAATATTTTTGGCTGATGGGCGGCAGCGGCGCCCCTTCATCCAAGCTGGCCGCATGACGCACAAGGTTTTCGAATGTCTTCCGGTTTTGTTCTTTGACTTGTTGCTGGGCCTGGAACTGGTAAGGCAGATTCTTGGCCGCGATGTCAAGAGCGTCCTTCCTGGCCACCAATTCGTTTTTATGCAAACCCAGAATGAGTTTCGTGAGATTGTCCCTTTCCTTGTCCAAGCTGGCGAGGGTGCCGGTATAAGCCTTGACCTTGTCATTATCTGAGGCTTTGCCTGTTGGCCTCCAGCCGGTCCGGAGACTCCACATTCTCCCTAGCTGCGCCTGCTGAAGCGGCGCCTGCTGAATGATTCTGTTGCGGGCCTCATCTACCTGTCTCAGTCTCTTTATGGCATCTTTCAGGGATAGACCAACATCTCCCAGGTCCTCATTATCTCCCTGATATCCTCTCAGGATTTCTTCATCCGCCATGGCATACCCCCCTATTCAAGCCCGACCCCGTAGAAGGTGACCGGGACAATGGCCCAATCTTCAGCATTGAATTTTTCCGTATCCTCGTCGTCAAACCGTTGCGTAGGCCGGCTGTCCGTTACGTTCTTGAGCACCACCACCCGGTCGTTGCGCTTGTAAGTCGCAAAATCTGAGGATTTGGCGCGGATCTCCTGCCCCCGCCATTTAATTACATACTCATCGTGGTCCTCGCCCTGGATGACTTCTTTGACAATCCCGGAGGTATAATAAAGCGTGTCCATCCAGTTGCCGCTAAAGAGGTAAGGACTTGATTCCTGCTCCCCCCAGGGCAGGTTCGGGAAGAGGCGCACTGCCAGGCCCACGAATTCTCCGGGAAAAGGATAGAGGTCTTCCTCTTTCAGATTTACCCTCAACCACCAGAGGTTATCGGTCTGTTCCCCAGCCGCAACTGGCGGCGCCATGGCCTTGACGCCCTTTTCCACCAGCCAGATGTGATTGAAGAGGACGTATTCTCTCTTTTGTCCCTTGAAAAATTTTTCAGGCACTGGCGGAGCCGGACCCTTGCCGGGCTTGACAGGAAGGTCCTTCGGCTCTGTGCCTGCCTCAGTTATTGCCACAAGCATTTCCACCGCACCAAAGGGGATTCCGGACAGGAAATCAATCCACCCCACCACCATGTCGGCTTCCTTTTTATCAAGCACACCTTCCGGGGTGCGCCAGCCCTGCTGGAAGGCCCGCATCTCATACTTGGCCTGGTAAATGATATCGGTGCGCCGGCGCTGCGCTGGCCAGACCTTCAACTTCTCAAACATATGATCCAGGCTGTCCCTCGCCGTGTCCATGACGTTCTTGATCTTCTTATCCCTGACGGCATACCAGGTAGGGGCCGGATAGGGCAAAAAAATGCCCATGTGCGCATAGAGATTGACCGCCTCATGGGATAGCCTGGTCTTGGTTTCTTCTATGTGCTCCAAATGATTTTCGTATTGATCTTCCTCAAAAAATTCTTCTTCCGCCTCCCCCTCGAAGCGTCCACCACTCAGGTCATCATCAAAATCATCGAACAGGTCCACCATAATCAGTCGCTCACAATGGTTTGCTCTACGATCTCCCGGTAGTTGTCCTCGTATTCTGCATTTTGATACGTCTTCTCTTGTGCCGTATAACCGGCGATTCTGGCCTGGGACTCCGCCTNGTTGATCTCTATTTTGGCCCGGGAGCGGGCGGCAATGGCGATAGCCCTGGCCAGGCCTACCCCGTATCTCTCTGAACCTTCTTCTNCGGCTTTCTGGAAGATAGTTTCTACCTCCTTCTTGGCCACCATTAGGTCTGCCTTGGCATTATCAACTCTAAGGGCTTCCAGAGTCTTTTGCCCTTCCAATAAACGCCAAACTTCTGCCTGCAAGGCGGCTTCCGTGTCCCGGCGAATATTTTCCTCCAGAGACCGCCGCTCCCACAAACTTAGCATGTCATCCAGGTTTCGCTGGATATATTCTCTGGCCTCCTGGATTTCCGCCTTTTCCACCCCCAAACGGATGCCCGCCAAACAGCGGGTGATGATGTCCGCCATAATCATGGCAATGTCCGAATTCAGCGTGGCTTTTTCCGCCTCGGTCATCACCACCTCCAACTCCTCCTGAACCACCCGCAATTCCGCTTGTTCGGCTTCAATTTCGGCGGTGAGAGCCCGGATATTGGCCCGAGCAACCTCTATCTGGGTCCTGGCCTTCTCCGCCTCCAATTGCTTCTGATCCACCATTTCGAAAAACACTCGGGCATAAATATCCTGACCCTGCAATTCTGCTTTCTTGGCGGCCAGTTCCGCCTGGAGTCGCTCCACTTCAACCTGCTCTTTTTCCACCTCAGCCGCGTATTCCCGAGCGGCCATAATGAATTGTTTTACTTTGGCGTCATACTCCTGGACGGCCAGGACCAAAAGGTCGGCGGCGTGCTTGATGGCCAGGGCTTGCCTTTGGGCTTCAATCCTGGCCAAGGAGTTTTTGCGGTCTTGGGTCACTTCCGCCAAGTCGGCTTCGTGCAGGAGGTTGCGCTGCGCAACGGACGCCTCCAGTTCGGCGTCGATAATGGCCAGAAACTGTTTCGTGCCTCCGATGCTGATGAGGTTTTCCAAGTCCTCGACTTCCGGCAAGCCCAGACCAAGCAGGTCAAAACTCTGCCAAATGGCCCTATCCCGGCGGTCGGTGCGGTCCCGTAAATTTGTTATCCGTGAATCGGCCATATCCTTACCCCGAGTGGATCACCTGTTTCTCTATAATTTGCTTCACGATGTGATTGGTCTTCCGGTTGGCGCTGGCGGTGATGGCGGCGACATGGGCTTCACCTACTGACCCCGCGGCGCTGGACAGGGTGCCTCCCTCACTCAGGGCAGCCTGTGTTTCCGCAGCATATGCACTAAGGTCCCCCAGGCTGTCGAGTTTGACTTTGATGGCAGAGGCCCGTGCCCCAGCCCCGGCTTTCTCCAGGCTCGTCTTCGTTTGCAAGTCGAGGACCAACCGTCGCACATGTTCTTCATAGTCCGTCAGCATCCTCCTGGCTTGGTTCCGGAATAGTTCCGTCAAGCGGTCGGCCCGCACATACTCCAACTTNGCCTGTTCATAAAGTGCTTCCGCCAGTTGAATTTCATGATCCGCTTCATGCTTTGTCCGGGTCACATTCACCTTTTCATAACCCAGGAGTTCCAACTCTTTCTTATCTTCCGTCTCCTTTATGATCGCTTCGGCCTGCTGATTCCTGGCAGCCGCTTTTTGCAGATAGAGAGGGATCATAGCCTTTTTTATTTCGGCCACACTGCGGCTGGCATCGACCACCCGCGTCAGAGCCTCAGCCTTCTTCTTCTCAGAAACCAGGACCTGACGCTCCGCTTCCACAATGAAGCTGAGGTAATCAAGGGTGGACAGCTTGACCTCCGCGGTGCGGACCTTCTCCCGGATGAGCAGACCTTCCGCATTAAGATTTTGTCCTTCGGCGATGATCTGTAATTTCTTCCAGTAGTTGACCTGCCGCTCCACTTGGGCCTTTTCCAAGATGATGCGGGCTTGGTGCTTGTCAGTCTCGGCATTCATCCGGTCAATCCGGGCCCGGTATTCGTCTAAGCTGGCGCTTTTCTGGGCCTCGAACAGACGATAAGCGTTTTCCAGGGCGTTCCGGTAAGCCTCGGCATCCACCTTGAGAAGCCTGAGAATGTATTTCTGTTCCGTTTCATCGTCTTTGGCCAGCATTTCCCGCCGGACTTTGTAAATCTCCCCATTCGCTTTGGCGAGTTCATTTTTGGCCTCCCGGGAAGCTTCCACCAGGGCCAGCCGGAAAATGCCGGGCGGCGCCATAAAGCCCCGGGCCGCGGCCTCAGCCATGGCCTTATCTGTCGCTTGCCGGTGCTTCTCCGTGGCGGCGCTCACCGCCAGTGCCCATCTGGCTGATTCATTCTCATCGTAGGTCATGAAACCGCCCCTCAATGACACCAATCGCCCTTATCGAGCCCAGGCCAGGGGTTTACCTGTTCGCCAGCACAATCAGGTCGATTTGCGTTTGATCGAGCCGGGTGAAATCAGAAATTTCCACAGTGACTATCTTGTCTTCCACTTCCCGGCTCACTTCGTATCGTCCCCGGCTCTTTCGGTAATAACCTTCTTTCCCCTTTGTTTTCCCTGCAACCCTGACTTCGGCATCGCCACAATCGCCGAGNTGCAGGAACCGGAGGCGCTTGAAGTTGTCGAGGCCGAATGTCGTCGGCCCGATTCTGACGCCTGGATGAAAAGGTTTGCCATCGTCATCGGCGCCCTCCAGCACGTAAATCCCATCGTCCCGGGCCGCCAGCATCCTGCCCCGGTGGCTGGCATAGGAATTGAAGGAAAAGTTGCTGTAAAGGCTGGGTTCAAAGGTATAACCGTGCAGTGCAATGGTGTAAAAAGCCTCCGCCGCCTCTTCACCCTGGCCCTCCAGGATAATTCCCCCCACGGCCACATGGTCGAATATTTCCGGATAGTCCCAGAGAACACCGCAGGCGCCGCCTACCCTGATCTTGCCGAAATTCGTCTCATGCTCGAAGACGGTCGGGAGTTCCGGGTAATCCACCAGGGGCGCGCCGCTCAGTTCCAGGGAAACCTGTGTGGTCACCTCCAGAACGTCAACATCAAGCCCCGGCTCGACGAATTCCACCGCCGGCACCTGGACCGGCCCCACCTTGGCGGCAACCACCGTGGTGTATTCTGTGATGAGGTCTTGCGGAGAGAGGTAAGTCGGNGATGTTGAACCCGTCAAGCGGACGCCGCCCCGCGTCTCCACTGCCATATCCCGAGGGGACGGAGTGAAGTGTTGCGCCGACGAGGACCCGCCCAGAAGAATCTCTACCTTGGCGGTATAATCCTCCACGGGGATTTCCGGCCATTCCACCACCGGCTCGCCGCCCACAGCAGGCCCGCCCTGGGAATCCACCAGCAACTCCCCAGGTTTACTATGCACTACCGTTGTGCGGCCCCCGACTTTGAGGTCAGGGTTGATGTCAAATGTATCTTCGGCGAAAAGAGAAACTTCCTTGGCGGTCGGGTCTATGACCAGGGGAATGTCGCCGAGGACCACATAGAAGGGCGGGTCCTCCGATAGCCAGGAGAAATCCACCAGGCCGTAGCCGGTGAGTGGGTCCCACCCTGGCACCGGCATTCCAGAAGTGCAATCAGGCTCGAATATGATTTCGATAACCGCTTCAACACTAAATATCGTGCAAATCGAAATGGTCGAGGAGGGGTCCAGGGTGACCGTCACCTCAGCATCGGCCGCATGAACCTGAACGGCATCTGGTGTGGGGCTGAGGCTGATCGTTACTTCGGCATCTGTAACCTTCTCATTCGCATCTTGGAATTGGGTAGAAGTCTGGGAAGGGTCTAAGGTTACAGTAACTGCCGCATCCTTGGCATATTCCACTTTATAGAGAGTGCCGGACGGGTCAAGCGTGACAGAAACTTCAACCTCAGTCGTGTATTGCCCAGGCGGAGTGGGGATGTATTCGATCTGGGCGATGAGTTGCGAAACAATTTCCCTGGAATAGGGGATGTATTCAACTTGGGCGCAGGTCTGGGATACTGTTACGCTGTCCTGAAATAAAATGGTGTAGGAGAATTCAAGCCAACCGCAGTAATCGTTAGTTGAGGTTTCATCTTCAGGCAAATCTGTAACGGTATTGCTGTCCCTGTAACGAATTCCAAACGTTTTGGAGACAGAGGTGGTGTTAAATGACCGCACCCCTATCTCGACAACCAGATAATCGCCATCCTGACAAGTTACTTGGTTAAGAGCAGTAGTTGGCGGGAAATTGCGGTTGGTCAGGGTGGTGGCAAACTCACTGGTCAGGCTGGAAGGAAAATGGGAGAGCAGAACACCCCGCACCGTGCCGCCGTCGGAGGACACCACCTTTATAACCAGAGCCCGGCAATAATCGGCGTCCTCTGCATTCTGATAGCACTGGAGTTGACCCTTGACCGTGCCAGAAATGGTCTGGGCCTTGAGTGGCTTTGATATTAGCTGGCGATTGAGAATATCGTAAGGCGAGGAGGAAGAGCTTTCGGAATCTGTGGATGTGGTGGCGATGGTGCTGTTTTTACCCTGAGATAGAAGCCGCCGCACAGCATTGGCGGTCTTATCCCACTCCGTATCATAAGCAGGCGTCAGAGCTACAGAGGTCGCCGTGTAGTAAAAACGGGTGGACATGTGACTTCCTTATGACGACACAGCCTTGTAGCCGAACTCGGCGGCATTGACCCCACTTGCCGTCCAGGCGGAAGAGGTTGACGGGTCCTGCTCCCACAGATGATAGTGCTGTTTGAACGCCGTGGTTAGGTCCTTGCTGGCGCTGAAATAATTGGTGGAACTGAGGCGCACCCCAAGCTGGAGTTTGGTAGCCGCCGGGGCGCCTTCATATTTGGCCCGGGCTTGAACCTGGACACACTTGATCTCTTCGATGGAGCCGCTTAAGTCTGAGAAGGTGAACAGATCAAGCTCGTCTGCGGCATTGGTGTAGTTGTAGTCGGTATCAGAAGGAGGTCTCTCATCCACGCAGTCCCAATTGGAGCCGGATGAGGGGTCCCATTGCGTGGAGTTACCGGCCGCCGTCGGCTTGATGGCCTGGATTTTGGTGTCGCCAATCCAGGAAGCATCATCGACAATGATATTGTCGTAGTATCCAATACCGTAGTTAAAGTTATTTGTTCCCAAGGCAATCTTGTTAACGCTACTGCCTCCCGACGTGGTGTTCCCGGTATAGTCTATGTCGAGAATTCCGTTAACTTTGACTTGGAATACACCTCCTGAATCGGCTGGCTTATACCGAACTTCGACGAGTATCCAAACTTGGCTATCGATGGTGGTCGTGCCTGTGGCAAGAATGGTGCCGTCTCCCCGTTTTGCTTGAAAATTTCCTCCAGTGCCAGTTAAATATAGATAGCCAAGCAGAGTGGAGTCGTAATAAAACTTGATAGCGTTAGCAGAATTTTTTGGATAGAGGCGGAAAGCAACATACAACTCACTTCTGCTGGGGAGGTTTTTTTCCAGTGATGTATTAAAGGACGTATCAACAGAGAGACAATAATTCCCATCCCGGCCAGATAGAGAACTATTGATAGAGGCATTTTGTTGGTTGTAGTCCCACAGGTCAAGAGACCCAGTCTCAAACCCATCGATAAACAACCGGGCCATTGCCCCCTCCTTTTTAGGCCGCAGTGATCTTGGCCGTCACCTTCACCGCGCCGCCATCCGGCACGTTGTAAGGGCCGTCCGAAAACTGGCCCACCGCGTAAACCTTGCCGGACGTGCCGGAGCCTGCGTTGCACAGAAACCAG
>JGI24721J26819_10006496_pt1 | contig 11344 bp, 14 predicted proteins | sample YelNatPaOPGAMG01_FD_26819 | JGI IMG/M metagenome (IMG submission 26819)
GAAAAATTAGCTACAAAGTTAGATAAAGAAACGGCTGATGAAATAGTAAAAGCATTTGAAGAAGAACGAAAACTTTTAAAAAATGAGATAAAGTTAGAGTTGAAAGACGAAATAGGAGATAAGCTAAAGAGCGAGCTTGCAAGCAAACCAGATATACAAATATTAGAACAAAAATTAATGAGGGAAATAGGAAAAATGCAAATGAGGTTGCTAATCATAATTGCTTTAGTGGCATCTGGGCTAAATCTGATGAATATTTTAAAAGTAATAAGCTTATTTACGCACAAATAATATCCCAAAACACAGCTCACTACATGTTTTAATATATGCATGATATAATATTTTCTATGTATACATTGATACTTTTGAGGCATGGGCAGAGTGTTTGGAATTTGGAGAATAGGTTTACCGGTTGGATAGATGTGGATCTGTCCGAACAAGGAAGGCAAGAGGCAAAACAAGCCGGTCAGAAAATACTTGAGGCTTCTTTGACCCCAAAAGCTGCTTTTAGCTCCTATCTTAGAAGAGCTATAAATACTCTTAATATCGCTCTTGATGTTATGAATCTTCATTATATTGATGTTTTTAAAAGCTGGAGACTAAACGAAAGGCACTACGGAGCTTTGCAGGGTTTAAACAAAAAAGAGATGATAAAACTCCACGGTGAAGAGCAGGTAAATATATGGAGAAGAAGTTACGATGTTCCGCCACCTTCGCTTTCAAAAGACGATCCAAATCACCCTTGCAACGATCCAAAGTACAAATATGTAAGATGCCAAGATCTTCCATCCAGCGAATCTTTAAAAGACACCCTAAAAAGAACGCTTCCATACTTCCAAGATGCCATAGCGCCCAATCTTTTTCAAAGAGGATGCGTGCTTGTGGTAGCTCATGGAAACTCCATAAGAGCCATAGTCAAATATCTTGAAAACCTTACAGATGAAGAGATTGTAAAACTAAACATCCCCACAGGTATACCCCTTGTTTACACCGTAGACGAACACCTTGATATAAAATCCAAAAGATATTTGGCAGATGAAGAAACCCTAAAAAAAGCTGTAGAGTCTGTGGCAAATCAGACAAAAGCATAAAAAAAGGGTTGACGATGAATACCAAACCACAAGCTGTAGAACTATCAAAAGAAGTGATAAAGAAGATATTTGAATGCGGCACCGAGATAGATGAGTTTTATAGGCTTTTCAGAGAATTAAGAATTTTAGAAGATCAAAGCCCAAACTTTTCAAAAGCAATACTCAATGTAGAGCATGGATTTTTTATGACCATCCAAGCCCTAAATGTTTTAAAAGAACAGCTCAGTCTTTTAAGTGTAGCTGCTTCAAAAGGAGAGATCTCATGATAGAGCTTATTATCAACGGCAAACAAGTGAAGCTAAAAGATTTTCCTTCAAAAGCCCTAAAAAACACCATCATGGGTTTTTTAACATCCCTAAACTTAGAAGAACCCCCAAAAGAAGTGAAGATCATCATCAAAGATACACCATCGGAAGATGGAACTTAAGATAACAAAAGAAGTATCGGCCGGTCAGATAACCCCTGGCGAGCGTCTTGATGTCATAATATCAAAACTATACCCAGATCTTTCCAGAGAATATATAAAAAAGATTATAAAACAAAATGGTGTTTTTGTAAATGGAGAGCAGGTTTTTAAAAGCTCAAAAAGGGTTTGTGAAAACGATGAGATTAGTTTTGAAATCCCACCCCCCAAAAAGCTTGAGCTAAAAGCCCAAGACATAGACATAGAGATTTTATACGAAGACAAAGACCTTGCGGTGCTTGTAAAGCCATGCGGTATGCCCTCTCATACGGGTCCAGGTCATGAAGAAAACACGCTTGTAAATGCTTTGCTTGCTAAGTTTGGAAGTCTTTCGGTGATAGGTGGAGTAGAAAGACCGGGTATCGTTCACAGGCTTGATAAATACACCCATGGGCTTATGATAGTGGCAAAAAACGATATTGCACATCAAGCGCTATCTCATATGTTTAAGCATAGACAAGTAGACAAAAAATATAAGGCTATCGTTTGTGGAATCCCCGATAAAGAGCACTCAATCATAGAAACGCTTATAAGAAGATCCCCCACAAATCGCCTTAAGTTTGAGGCTCTTCCTACCCAAAGCTCTAAAGAGGGCAAACACGCTATAACAGAGTATCAGATTGAAAAAACCTTCAAAAAGGCAAGCCTTTTGGATATAAAAATATACACAGGCAGGACTCATCAAATAAGGGTCCACATGTCTTATATAAACCATCCTATCGTAGGCGATACGCTATATGGTTACAAACCTAACTATCTTGATAAAAAACTTCAAGTATTTTTTCTTGTGGCTTACAAGTTGAAGTTTCTTCATCCTAAAAGCCAAAAACCGATGGAATTTGAGATAGATATGCCAGATTATTTTAAAAACCTTTTAAAATATTTAGAATCCTAAATTTTTATTATAATTAAAAAGATGAAAAAAATAATGTTAATATTTGTTTTACTTTTAATAAACAAAGCTTTTGGAGAAGCTATTATAAAATCAAATTATCCTTTGGCAAAAAATAACTTCTCAAACGTTATCACAAAAGAGAATCTAAAAAGAATGATAGGTATTATAAAAAATATAAACTATGTAAAAGATGTAAAAGTATTGGGCTTTAAAAATGATAAACCTATTTTGTATATAGAACGCTATCCTATCATAAAATCTGTAAAGATAAAAGGCAACAACTTCTATTATGCTGATGAGCTAATACCTATAGCAAACATCAGACCAGGCACACCAGTTTCGTGTCTAAAAGACAAGAAAAAGCTTATAGAAAATTTCTTGGAGCAGTTTTACAAAACCCATGGATTTTTAAAAGCCAAAATAAAAGCAAACATTGTAAGAACAAAAGATGGATATTTGGATGTATATGTGGATATAAATGAAGGAGATCTTTATTTTATAAAAGATGTCTATGTAAACTCTAAAAAGTTTGACAATGCCAAGCTTCCCATAGGCGATATAGCAAACATAGAAAATCTAAACAACATATACAACATCATAAGAAAACACTTTAGCAATAATCAAAGGGCTTTCGTATATCAAGATAAGATGAAAACCATCATCACCAACAAGCCTTTTGTTAATGTCTTTGGTGCCCAGAAAATCAAGCAAAACATCTTTCATACCGTTGGTGTTTTCGTAAACGATATATCAAAATTCTTAAACTATCCTATACCTTTTACAAAAGCGGCTCTTGGAAAAGGGGGTATCGTAGATATATATTATCAAGTCTATCAAACCCCTTTTGATAAGATAGTTTTTGAGGGTAATAAAGCTTTTGATTCCAAGACATTGTCTAAAATAGCCAGCATAAATGAAGTAGATATATTTACACTCAAAAAAGCCCAAGAAAACCTTATAAATTTTTACAAAAATATGGGATATCTCGATGCAAATATAACCTATAAACCAAACAAAAACTATACAAAAGCCACATTCTATATAAAAGAAGGGAACAGGTATCTTCTAAAAGATATATATGGAGATCCATCTTTGGTATCTTATATCAAAAAAAGATATAAAGATAAGTATCTGAATCTAAACTTACTCAACGATATCATAAAAGATTATCGTAAAAAGCTAAAAACTGAAGGTTTTATATATGGCTTTTCATATAAATATGATATAAAAAAACTCCAAGATAACCAAGCAAGCGTATACCTAACACTAAACAAAGGCTATAAAATCCTTCTATCAAAAGTTTCCGTAAAAGGAACCAAAGAAAAACACATATTGAATATCTTTAAAAGCTTTAAAACCCCAAGGGAATATAAAGCAGAAGATATAGAGCGTTTATCCCAAGAGGCCATCACCACAGCCAAAAAATACGGATATTTTGATGTAAAGGTAAAACCCATCGCAAAAGTGAAGATGTTAAAATCTGATTATTATCAGTATGCTTATACGTTTTATATAGATCTTGGCAAGCGCTATGAAAACGGTAATACGGTGATATATGGAAACAACCACACGTTAGAGCACAGCATACAGTATATGGCTTCTGTTGGTAAGTATTATTCTTCAGAGGAGGAGAGCCAAGCGGTAAAAAACTTAGAAGAAAGTGCTATATTTGATGCGGTGGATTTAAAAACATTTTTAAATAAAAAAGACAAAAAAGTGGATAGGCTCATAGAACTAAAAGAGGCAAAAAGGGGATTTTTCAGAGCAAATGTTGGATACAACACCCAAAAAAGGCTTATATTTGAGGGAAGCCTAAACTGGGCTGATCTTTTTGGCACTCCGGCGATGGGTATGTTTGATTACAATGTATCAAGCCTAAATACAAGTTATAAGATTGGTGTGTCTGATAAATTTTTGTTTTCTAAAAAGTATCTTGGGGATGTGTTTTATGAAAGGGATTTTGAGATACACAACAGCTATTATCTGGTATCAAAGGGTATAAATCTAAACTTAGGAAGAAGGCTTGGAAGGTTTTATACTATAAACGTTGGTTATTCAAATGATAGAAACTACGTTTACAACGCCCCTTTGCAAGATAATGGTTATTCAAACCAAGAGAATGTAAGCTTTAACCTTGTAAGAGATTACAAAAACAAAGATATAAACCCTACAAAAATAGGGTACGATATCGTCACTTTTACCAAAAGCCTAAAAACAGGTTATAACAGTTTCAATATAAACACATACTATCTTATTCATATAATAGACAAGGTGTTTTATAGTTTTAAATTTGGTTTTGGGGCTGAAAACGATGGGTTTATCTATCAAAGATTTTTCTTGGGTGGTCTAAAGGATATGATGGGGTATAACTTTGAAGACATAGGCTCACCAGAAGGCGGAAAATACTACGGATTTTTTAGGAACGAAATAGATTTTCCCATAAAAAGCCCCTTTAACCTATCGCTTTTTACAGATACCGGAAACGTAACCAACAGATTTTCAGACATCACTAAAAACCTAAAACAAGATGTAGGTATAGGCGTATTTGTCTATACACCCATAGGACCGGTAAGGTTTGATGTGGCAAAGCCCCTTACCAAAATCCCAAGTGTCCAGTCATCTATAAAATATTACATTTCAATAGGATACTTTTATTAATAGGTGTTGGTTTTTGTCTGCTTTATATGTCCGTTGTAAGATTTTAGCACATATATATAGTATGTTTGTATGGGTTCACCCCTCCAATAAACCTTGTAAGTAGTATGATACACGATCCTTTCAAATCCAGCCAAAACATTTTTATCTATAGGATGTACGCTTACAAATATCCCATCGTGCCCTATGTAGTTTTTCATAAGATATTGCCAAAGATAAAACTGGTTCATCCTGGTGCCAAGGTTTATACAAAACACCTCAGGGTGAGATTTCATATAAAATCCGAGCTCACCGGCTATTTGATAATAATCGCTAAAAACAAGGTCTCCGGGCTTGTAAATTGACTGAACAAAACTCCCAAGTTTATCCCAGCCCACCAAAAATTTTGTGGGATCGTGTATAGGTTTTAGCACCTTGTGAAGACCTATTATATCTAAAATAGGTGTAAACATCACAAGTATTGTTATCAACATAGAAAGACCTATATAAATTATCTTTTTTCTAAAAGCCTCAAAATATTTTGATATTAAAATAAAAGCTCCAAAGTAAGCAAAATCTGGCCAGTTGGCATATACGTTTGTATTTATGCTTAATATGGTAAAAAATATCAATATAGGCCAAGAGAAAATTATAAAATACATATCTTTTGGGTCTTTTGAGCCGTTTTTATTTAGTGCTTTGTAAGAAGCGTACAAAAACACAAAAAACCACACCACCGAAAGAACGCCAATCTGCCCTCCTAAAAAGTTTAGAACACGCATAATTTTCACATGGGCATCTTCTTCTACCCCTGCCAAAGCTCCCACATGTTTAAACCCATCAAAATGGTGAAAATAATTCCAGATGATAACCTGTATACCTATAAGTGTGGCTATAAAGATAGATAGGTATGGTTTGAGGCTTTTAAAAATAGACCTTTTATATATAAAAGCGTAAAAAACCCCAAGCACCAAAAATACAGCGGTGTATTTGGCTAAAAAATCAAGCCCCGCAAAAATACCAAGGTATATGTAATCTCTAAGTCTTTCTTTGTGGATCGCCTCGTACATTGCTATGACGCTAAGTCCCCAGAAGAACAAAAAAGGAGCATCGGTGGTCATAAGAATGGCATTTATGTTAAAACCAATCACTGTGTTTGGTATGACAGAAGACCAAAAAGCTACCTTTTTACCATATACCTTTTTTACAAAAAAATAAGAAAAATTTAGCAGCACAAACGAAAACAAGATAGGCCATATTCTAACGGATAAATTGCTTACACCAAAGATACTGGTGGATACATAATCAAGATAAGCGGTCAAAGGGGGTTTTGAATAGTAGCTAAAATCAAGATGCTTTGACCAATACCAATACTGAGCTTCTTCTGGATCAAGGGATATAGGATAATAAAGCACATATATGATCCTAAAAGCCAAAAACAAAATATTTATTATGAAAACATTTTTAAAATTAAAAATCTCATCCTTTAGGCTTTGCATGAAAGTATACTCATAAAAACCCTCGCGATGGACTCGTAAGAAAAGTATAAAAGCACAAGACCTATTAGCTTATAAACGGCTTGATTTCTTAAGACGATTACATATTTTGAGAAAAACCCAAAGGCAAACATCGTAACCATGGTCCCAAGGCCAAAACAAAGCATGATAAGAGCACCTTGTATTGGGCTTTTATAAAGAGCTCCTAAAAGCAAAAAACCATAAACCATAGGACAAGGCAAGAATCCGTTAAAAACCCCTATCAAAAAAGGGGAAGCCAAGCTTTTGGTGCTCGATAAAATATTTATGATGTATATGATCCCTTCGTATATGGGATTTAGGAAACCTATGCTTCCTACGGATTTTCCAAGTAAAAGCTTCAGACCAATAAAACCCATCAAAAGCCCCACCGCTATAGAAAATCCGCTTGATAGGTATTTGACGGTGCTTATAAAAGCCCCAAAACGCATGCTGCCAAAACCCACCAAAAAACCCAAAAACACGTAAGACAAAACCCTTCCGATGTTGTAAAGTAAAAGATAAAGGATATTTTTCACATTTATACGCTTTGAGGGTTTGGACAAATCTTCGCTTAATTTTGTTACACTCGCCGGAAACACACCGCACATGCCATAGCAATGCACCAAAGAAAGCACCCCGGAGATAAAGATAAGTATATAGCTCATATGTCTTCTGTTTCTAAGCGTTTTATAGCACTAAAGGGTATTCGGTAGGTGCCGTTTAGCTTCACTATCCTATCTCCATCTTCTGTCCAAAATCTACCGCATTGAATCATGCGGTATACCGTCTTGGTGCTACAGCCCAAGAACTCAGCCAACTCTTTTACCGTAAGGTAACGCTTTTTTGTCTCCATAGCTTGCCTCCTATCTAACCTTAAAGTATTATTATAACCAAATAAGGTTAGGAAAGCAAGCTATAGAAGTAGCGCTAAATCAATACCTTACTTTCTGCTTGGCTTTTTGCTCTTGGTGGCCTGTGGCTTTGGGCTTTTGGAAGAAGTGGTCTTTTTCTCCTTTTCCTCAATGTCTGGTAAAATTTTTAAGAGTTTTGTCTTGATCTCTTCCATATGATCTCTCATATTTCTTATGCGGTAGTGAATAGAGGAAAAGTCTGGCACTTCTACACCCTTTGGTAGCACATCTTTGGCTTTTTTCTCCAAATTCCTCAAGGACCAGCCGTATTTCTCTCTCAAGGCTATTAGGAATATCACTAGTCTGTCGTCGTATTTTTTAGGTCTACCAGGCCTCTTGCTTTTTTTGGCCGATACCTTCGGCACAAACTCTTCAATTTTCTCCAAATACTGCTCTAATTCTTTCTTTGACATCACCATAATTATCATTATAACACATTTTAATATGTTATGATTGTTTATCTTTAAAAGCCAAAAACACACCTTTTGGAGCAAGGAGCTTATCTACTATAAGCTTTTCAGAAATATGCTCTACAAAATGAGCATCTCCTCCGCTTATCACTACCTCTACTTGCTCTTGGTTTTTGATAGATACTATGGTGCTTGTTATCTCTTTTAATATGCCAAAAGCTATAGCTTCTTTGGTATTGGTAGGTTTTAGATGACTTTGGCCGGCCATCTCGTCTTTTGGTATTGGTAAATGTGGTATTTTTGCATTCAAAATCTCTTTTCTTTGGCTAAGTCCGGGGGTTATGTATCCGTAAAGGATCTTCCCATCTTTTATGATATCGTATGTGATGGCACTGCCCATATTTACCACCAAAACATCTTTTGAATAAAGTCTGCAAGCTGCATAAGAGTTTATAAGCCTGTCTATGCCATAGCCTTCGTAAGGGGGTTTGAAGTCTGTGAGCTTTTCAAAAAAAATATTGTCTATTTTATTTAGTTTGTTTATTAAGATAAAATCGCTAAAATCTCTGTTGGTGCTAAGTGCGTAAAGCTGAGATTTGTCTTCCATTGAAAGGTAAGATTCCAACGTTTGTTTTTTGGCTGGTATTTCAAAAACAATTTTGACATCATCTACGCTGTTTACTTTGTAACACTTTATACGGCTGTTACCGATATCGAGTATCTTCAAGGCTCTAAGGAATAGTTGGGAGCTTCTTTTGTGATAGCCACATCGTGAACGTGAGATTCTCTATACCCTGCGTTAGTTATCTTTATAAATCTCGTGTTTTCTTGTAAAGCTTTTATGTTTGGACTTCCGGTGTATCCCATACCAGATTTTAAACCACCCACAAGTTGATATAAAACATCTATGACGTTTCCTTTGTAGGGGACTCTTCCTTCTATACCCTCTGGCACAAACTTTTCTAAATTTTCTTGGGAATATCTATCCGCTGAACGTCTTGACATCATAGCCCCAAGAGAACCCATGCCTCTATATACTTTGTAAGCTCTTCCTTGATAAAAGATATGCTCGCCAGGTGCTTCATCGGTGCCAGCCAAAAGATTGCCAAGCATTACAGAACTAGCACCTGCTGCAATAGCTTTTACTATATCTCCTGAGTGTCTTATGCCACCATCGGCTATAATGGGTATGCCGTATTTTTTGGCCACTTCGTAGCAATAGGCTACGGCGCTTAATTGAGGCGCACCCACACCGCTTACTATACGGGTGGTGCATATGGACCCTGGGCCTATACCTACTTTTACACCATCTGCCCCAGCTTTTACAAGGTCTTCCACGGCTTTTGGAGTGGCGATATTACCACCTATCACCTGAAGTTCTGGGTATTTTGATTTTACTTGCTCTATCACTTCTAAAACCCTTTTGGAGTGTCCGTGGGCTGTATCTACTGCTATTACATCTACTCCGGCGTTTACTAAAAGCTCAAGACGGTGCATTGTATCTGGACCTGTGCCTATGGCAGCCCCCACCATTAGCCTTCCGTATTTGTCTTTTACCGCTTCTGGGTATTGGATGCGTTTCATGATGTCTTTGATTGTGATTAGGCCTTTTACCTTGCCTTCTTCATCTACTATAGGAAGTTTTTCTATCTTGTGAGCTCTTAATATCTCAGTGGCATCTTCAAGCGATATCCCCTCTTTTGCAGTGATGAGGTTTTTAGAGGTCATAAACATGGATATTGGTTTTGAAAAGTCGTGAGTTTTTATAAATCTTAAATCTCTGTTGGTGAGTATACCTATTAGTTTATTGTCCTCATCCACCACTGGAAGACCCGATATCTTATACTTATCCATAAGCTTTTTGGCTTCCTGGACTGTATCTGTGCTTTTTATAGTGATTGGTTTTAGTATCATGCCGCTTTCAGATTTTTTAACAAGTTCTACTTCTTTGGCCTGTTCTTCTGGGGTCATGTTTCTGTGGATAATACCAATACCACCCTTTCTTGCCATGGCTATAGCCATTTTATACTCGGTTACAGTATCCATAGCAGCGGACACGATAGGTATATTTAGTTTTATGTTTTTAGTAAGATAAGTAGATACATCCGCCTCATAAGGTAAGAAATCAGCATAGGCTGGTTCCAACAAAACATCATCAAACGAATAAAACTCTCTAAGGTTATGCTCTAACATAAATTTATTATATAACAGTGCCATTTTGTTTGTGGTGTTTTGTTTTTCAAAAGGAGTATATTATTATATAGGAGGTATTTTTTATGTTTGGAGATTTATTTGACAATCCCTTGAAACTTGTGCTTATATTTGCAATAGTTTTGGTGCTTTTTGGAGCAAACAGACTTCCAGAAATGGGCAAAGGTTTAGGAGAAGGTATTAGGAACTTNAANAANGCNCTNTCTGGAGAGANNGANGAAAANAAAGAAGAGGAAAAGCCAAAAGAAGCAAACTGAAAACTGATGAAATTTATATAAATATCTGGTAAAATATTAGAATACTTTAAGGAGGTGTGTTATGTTTCATATGCCAAACATTACTGAGCTTGTTGTAATACTCTTCATAGTATTTCTGCTTTTTGGAGCAAACAAACTACCAGAGGCTGGAAAAGGCTTAGGAGAAGGCATTAGAAACTTTAAGAAAGCCCTATCTGGAGACGAGCAAAATATTAAAGAAGTGAAGGCAGACGAGGTCAGATGACATGGGGGTAAATGATTTGAACGATATCGTAAAGCAACTTTTGGAAGAGATTAAAAACTTAGAGAACAAAGTAGAGGATATAAAAACTCCTATTGAGGAGACGTCTGACTTGCTTCCATCTGCAAGCGCCTCTTTGCAAGATGTGATTGAGTTTACCGAAAAAAGCACACACAGTGTAATGACGCTTTTAGATGTCATAGAAACAAACTCAAAAAAGATAGATGAAGACGTAGACACGCTTCTTAAATTTAATCCGACAAAAGGCATCAACGCTATATTAGAAGATATAAAGCATCTAAATCAAGACAATATGAACAAGATAATTGAGATATACACTGCAATGTCTTTTCAAGATATAACAGCCCAGCAGATAAAGAAAGTAATACAGGCTATAGAAGATACCAAAAGAAGGCTACTCCAGATGGTGGTGAGCTCCATAGAGGCAACTGAAAAGGATGAAACCACCAAAGAAAAGATTATTGGTAAAGCCACAGAAATTTTAACTGGAGATCGTATTGATCAGAATGATGTTGATGATCTTTTAAAAGAATTTGGATTATAAGAGGAGGTATCTATGCCTTTGCCACCGAGAGATATAAGGATTTTGGTAGTAGACGATATGTCTACTATGAGAAGAGTTGTTAAAAGTATTATGAACCAGCTTGGATATTCTAACATCGAGGAAGCTGAAAATGGAAAAGATGCCCTTTC
>JGI24721J26819_10006506_pt1 | contig 11328 bp, 7 predicted proteins | sample YelNatPaOPGAMG01_FD_26819 | JGI IMG/M metagenome (IMG submission 26819)
GATCTCGATCATCCATGTCCCCACTTCTCCCTTTGGAAAACCAAATCCCGGATACGGCTCGAAGCCCTGGGGCCCCCTCACGATTGCTCCTCACCTCCTCCAGAGAGCATCCGCCACTATCCCCGGCCTGTCCTTGCCAATGGCTGAAAGAACATAGTATCTCTTCATGGTAAGGTCCTCTCCTGGAGATGGCTCTGTGCTGGAAACAGCCCTTTCCCGCAAATGGGCTTCGATGCCCCCAAGGGCCTCTGGGAGGCCAAGGTCTTTTTAGAGGAAAATCCCCGGGCAGTCAACCTTTTGGTGTCAAGATGGCCCTGACAATCTCGGCCCTGTTGCCCTCCGAGAACCACCCCGCGCCATCCATTGGCTTACCAACCCGGGGGCTTCCTTTCCAGGTCCGGCCCCCTGGTCGAAGGGCCGGCTCCGCAGGCCAGAGGGGAGCTTATATCCTTCACCCAGGCATTTCCCCACAAGGCCGACGGGGAGAGGGCCTCTTTCCACCGAAAGCACCCCTCGCCTCATTACCGGGCTTGCCCCGGAAGAGCTAATTTACCTTGGCCTGCCCACCTCCCTGAGGGGGGAGCTCCCCCATGGCCGAAAGGAGGCTTCGCGCTAGGACCGACATCTCCCCTTGGGCCTTCGGCCCATTGCCTGGCCTTGGCAGCCAAACGAATGCCCTGGCACATGCACGGTCTCGCAAAGGGGCCCTCTGGAGGGACCCCTGAGAGAAAACCCGCCTCGGGATCCTCATCCCTCCTCCCCCACAAAACGACCAACCACTGCCAAACTCCCCTCTGGGGGTGAGCCTTCGATGGGTCAGAGTGGCTTTCCTGGGTGAGAATGGGGAGGGGATCGAACTCCCCATTAGAGGAGAGATTCCTTTGTCTCTTGGAGAACTTTGGGCTATCCTGGAAAGAAGGTTCGAGGGGAGAATCCGCGGGGAGGAGAGGAAACGGGAAGGAGCCTTGTGGCCCAAAAAGGTCGAACCTGGGTTTGGATCCTGGGGGGATTCTTTTTTTTCTTCTTTGGCTTGGCCTTGGTGGGGTGGCTTTTTCTTCCTCGCTGGATAAATAGCCAGGACCTCAAGGGACAAATCTCCAGCAAGATAGAGGCCTCAAGCGGTTTTCACGCAGAGATAGAGAATCTCGAGGTCGTGAACTTCTCGCCCCTCAGAATCAGGGCGCGAGGATTGCGACTCGTGGGGGAAGAAAGAGGGGAAATCGTCTTCGCTCCTCAGGTCTGGGCCACGATCTCCATACTCCATCTCCTCAGGGGCGAGATTCGGATCAGCTCATTGGAACTCGAGGGTCTTGTTGTGCGAGGAGACCGCCTTCTTGGCCGAGGGGACTCGGAGCTTGGGTCTTCGGCACCTTTTTTGCCTCCTCCCTGAGAGTGAAGGATGCCACCTTCGTGCTCGGCCAATTGGGAAAGGAGAACGTCTCTGTGAGAAGAGTGGAGCTAGATGCAGAATCTCTGAACTCAGGCTCCCTTGCCTTCAAGGTAAAAGGGGCTTTGTTCCTGGGAGAGTCGCAGGGGTTCTCATTGGGAGCCCTGGGCTCCATTGATCCTGATGGTCGTGCAAGGCTTGTTCTCGATGCTGAGTCCGTCTCTCTGGAGAGAGTCCTTTCCCTATTGGACCGAGAGGTGCCTCCACCTCTTGTTTCGGGAAATGCGGACATTCATTTGCGGGTAAACGGAATCCCGGAAAACCAGTTGGACTGGGAGGCCACTGCCCGAATAAGGGAGTTCCAAGTGGACTGGCCTGGAATGTTGGAGATGCCTTTTCGATCCCTTTTGGCCACTCTCCTTGCGAGGGGAAGCTGGAGCCCTAAGGATTTCAGGGTGGATGATCTCGACTGGAAGGACGAGAGGTTCGAGATAAAGGGAAGGCTCCTCCTCGATGGTCAGGGAGCGATCGAGGGAAGAGTTGAAGGAGGTCCTTTCCAACTTCACGATGTCATACCCTATCTTGGAAAGGATCTCATAGGTCCGGCTCTCCAGGGATTTTTCAGGGAAGACGTTCTGGGGGGAAGGGCGAAAGGGGTGACCTTCACCTTCTCGAGAAAAAAGGTGGACTCATCTGGTGATCATAGCTTCCTCATTATGGAGATGCCATTCGAGGGGGCCTCTTTGAGGTTTGACCCCAATCTCCCCCCCTTGGAGGAACTCTCGGGGACCCTTGTGTGGCAGGGAGACAAGGTATGGTTCAAGGATGTCCTGGGAAAATACAAGGGCCATCCCTTCGAGAGGGTCGAGACCAAGATCACGGACGTGGGGAAGACTTCCACCCTGGAAGGCCTTTTTTCACTTGAGCTCGGCTGGCCTGATATAGGGGAACTTCTCAGAGCGGTCCAAGGGCCATCCACCAAAAGGGGATTCCTCGACTCTCTCGAGGGAACATGTGCCCTCCAACTCTCCCTGAAAAAGGCCTTCCTGAAGAAGGAACCCCTTTACTACGATGGAGCGATCCAAGTCAGAGAGGCAAAAGGAAGGCCTCTCATGGAAAAATTTCCGTGGCGAGCTCAATCCGGCTCGGTGAAAGTCAACCCCAGGGAAATCTCCGTGGAAAAAATAGAAGGGACTGTAGGGGGTTCCAAATGGNTAGTTCGGGCACAGGCGAAGAATTGGTCCTCTGACTCGATCTCTGCGATGGTTCACCTTTCCATTTCGGCCTCGACTGAGGATCTGGTAGAGTTTCTGAAAGATGCCCTCGGGGATCTGAGGCTGGATGGGGAGCTTCCAGTGCCCTTGGAGGTGTCCCTGGAAGGGAGAGGAAAAGAGTTCAGGGGAACCTTGGGCGCTGATCTCTCCAATGCGAGGGTCTCCTTCGGCGAGGTTTGGGAGAAGGNCCAGGGAGAGGATTTCAGGGTGGATGCCTCTTTCATGGGGCTGCCTGGTGAGCAGTTGACCTTGGAGGCTGCGAGGATATTGGATCAAGGAAACGAGATCCTGGTATCCAGAAAAGAGGAGAGATGGCTCTTGGAGGCCAAGGAGTTTCCTGCAACCCTTCTTGGCAAGAGGGTCAAGGCCTTGGGTGGCTCCCTCAAGAAGGGAACAGTGGGGATAAAGGCTCAGTTTCGTCCCCATGAGCCCCTCAAATTCGAACTANTAGCGAACCCAAAGGCAGTNGAGATATCCCCTTCTCCCATCAAGAGGGAATTCCTTGTGAGCTCGGGAAGCCTTGTTCTGACCCCAGAGGGGCTCACAGCCGATACAGTGGAGATGGAGATAGGCGGCACGAGGGTGAGCTTTGCGGGCAAGGTCGAGTCAGCCCCGGGAGGGAGGATAAGGATAAAGGGAGGGTTGAGGGGAGAACACCTGGATCTGGATAATCTCCTCAAGCCTCCTGAGGACCATGAACCGCCTTCGAGCGATGGGGGATTCCAGAGGTTGCTCCATAAGACCATGGATTCTCAGCTTTCTCTGGCATTCAGGAAACTGACCTTCATGGGATTCTCCTTCGAGGCCGTGCAAGCTACGTTGGAGAAAAGAGAAGGTGGGCTACTGCTCAAGGATTTCATCGGCAACCTCTCTCACGGAGAGGTGCATATAGAAGGCCAGATTGCCTCAGCTCAGCAATGGGAGATGAGAGGGAANCTCCAGGGAGCTAGGTCCTCTGAGTTTCTGGCGGCAATCGGCATGCAGGAGACCCTGATAGAGGGAGAGTTGGGGATTCAGGGAAAGGTGGAGAGGAAACTCGGTGAAGGAGGTTCGGCCGAGACAAGGGGCGAGTTGAGTCTCGAGATCCAAAAGGGCCTCATAAGGAAATTTCCCATACTGGCATCCATCCTCTCGATGATGAACCTGAGCCAGCTCCTTTCCGGAAAGGTACCCCAATTCTCACACCAAGGTATGGTCTTCGAGAAGATAGTGGGGACCTTCGACCTCAAGGGCTCTAAGCTCCACACCAACGACTTCACCGTCCAGAGCGAGGCCATGGTAGTGACCATGGAAGGGGAGATAGATCTGGGTAGCAGACAATGCGACATGAAAGTTGGAGTCAGGCCTTTTGTGGGATTTGACAGGTTCGTGACCAAGATTCCTGTGATAAGACACTACCTTGCGGGTAGAGAGAGGACAGTGTTCGCCACTTACTTCACCGTCAAGGGCGATCTTTCCTCTCCTCAGGTCACGGCGATGCCGCTAGAGTCCTTGGGGAACGCCTTCGTTGGNATCTTCAAGAGGCTCTTTCAGAACCCCTTCTGGGACATGGGCCCTCCAGCCGAGAAGGTGGAAGAACCGGTGGAGGTGGAGCACTCGAGATGACCCGGGGTTGCACGGGCAGGTACTTGGGTTATATTTGGATTGATCGGCAAGCTCAAGCCNCGGNAGACAAAGGGGGATCCCCGGATCCGGGGCTCTGAAAAGAAGGATTTGGAGGTGGAACCATGCCCATATACGAGTACAGGTGCGAGGGATGCGGGAAAGAAATGGAAGTCATGCAGAAGATAACGGACGAGCCCCTGAGTGTCTGTCCTGGATGCGGAGGAAGCCTCCAGAGGCTCATCTCCAACACTTCCTTCATCCTCAAGGGAACAGGCTGGTATGCTACAGATTATGCGAGAAAGGGCTCTTCNGCGCCATCCAAGAGCTCCTCTGAATCGGAAGGCTCCAAAGACTCCTCCTCAAGCTCCTCCAAGGAGAAGAAGGAGGACTAGACCGGCCTCATAAATGGGCCCCCTGGTCCGGAAGTCCCTAGGAGCTAGGCCCAGGGGCCCATGGATACGGGAAAGGACCCCAGAGATGGAACCTGCAGGGGCTCGGATCACCAGAAGGCAATTGGGTCAGTTAGCTAAAGCTGGCCTTTGTGCTTCGCTTGTAGCCAAGGTAGGGGCCTTGGCCTCCCATGCGAGGGCCAATGGAGAGGAAGGCCTCGCTGAGGTCATGTTCTACAAGCGACTGGATGATTCCAGGGTGGAGTGTCTTGTCTGCCCCAGGAAATGCCGCGTAGCTGATCAGGAAAGGGGCTTTTGCGGTAACAAGGAGAACAGAGGTGGCCGTTACTTCACCCTTGTACACTCGAGGCCTTGTGCCGTCAATGTGGATCCCATAGAGAAGAAGCCTTTCTTCCATGTGCTTCCTGGAACCAAATCCTTTTCCATTGCCACAGCGGGCTGCAATATTGAGTGCCAGTTCTGCCAGAATTGGCAGATAGCACAGGTGAGGCCAGAGCAGGTGAGATCCCTTTTCATGCCTCCAGAGGAGGTGGTGAGGAGGGCGAAAGAGACGGGTTGTCCCACCATCTCCTACACCTATTCGGAGCCCGTGAGCTTCTACGAATACATGCTCGATACGGCGGTGGAAGGGAACAAAAGGGGGGTCCGCTCCCTGGTTGTGACAAATGGCTACATAAACGAGGAGCCCTTGAAGAAACTTTGCGAAAATGTAGCGGCCATCAAAGTGGACCTCAAGGCGTTCAACGAGAGGTTTTACAAAGAGCTTTGCAGGGGCGAACTGAAGCCGGTTCTGGACACATTGAAGTGTCTAGGAAAATGGTCGGTCTGGACGGAGATCGTGATGCTCATACTTCCTGGCCACAACGATGGGGAGCAGGAGATCAGGCAAATGGCCAGGTGGATAAAAGAAGAGCTCTCCCCGGATGTTCCCGTTCACTTCACCCGCTTCAGGCCTGCATACAAGATGCAGGATCTTCCACCCACTCCCATTGCCACTTTGGAGAGGTGCTACGAGGCTGCCAAGGAGGAAGGCCTTCGATACGTTTATATTGGAAACGTTCCGGGCCACAAAGCCGAAAGCACTCAGTGCCCCAGATGCGGAAAGACGGTCATAGGGAGGATGGGATTTGCCATAACCCAGAAGAGTCTTTCCCCTGATGGGCGGTGTTCGTTCTGTGGGGAGATGATCCCCGGGATATGGGCTTAGGGCTTCTTCGCCTCCTTGTTTCTCTCGTATATGATCCTCATCCCCTCCAGNAGGAGAAAGTCATCCACTTCCTCTATGGTCCTGGATTCCGAAGCAATGAGGGAGGCCAGCCCCCCTGTCGCGACGACCTTGGTGGGTCCAGGGACTTCGGCCTTGAGCCTCTCCACTATTCCGTCCACAAGGCTCACATAGCCCCAGAAAAGACCTGATTGGATGGATGTCACCGTGCTTTTGCCCAAGACCGAAGGTGGCTTTGCGAACTCCACCTTGGGAAGCTGGGCCGTTCGTTGGAAGAGGGCCTCGCTCGCAACTCCAACGCCTGGGGCTATGGCTCCTCCCAAATACTCGCCATTGGAAGAGATGAGATCGAAGGTCGTAGCTGTTCCGAAATCCACCACTATCACAGCCTGCTTGTAACGCTCGTAGGCGGCCACTGCATTGACTATCCTATCGGCACCGACCTCCCTTGGATTGTCGTAGAGGATCTTGATGCCGGTCTCTACNCCCGGNCCCACAAGTAGGGGCTTCACCCCAAAATATCTCTCACAGAGCTCATGGATCGCTCGAAGAAGAGGGGGGACCACGCAGGATACCACCACAGCCTCTATCCCACCCATGGGAAGATCAGCCCACCGAAAGAGGTTCCAGACAAGCATTCCGAATTCGTCCCCGGTCTGGCCGTGAACCGTCCTTATTCTCCAGTTGCTGAGAAGCTCTTTCCCTCTGTATACTCCGAAGACCGTGTTGGTGTTCCCCACATCTATGACAAGAAGCATGGCTCCCTCCTCTTCGGTTCAGCCCCTCACTACCTCCTGGAGCCTCCTCAGGCCTTCAGAGATCTTCATGGCTTTTGCCTCGAGATCCGATGCCCTCCTCCTCGCCTTCTCTATCACCTGAGCAGGAGCTCTCTCCAGGAAGTCCCTATTGGCGAGCTTCTCTTTTATGGAGTGGAGCTCCTTTTCCACCTCGTCCTTTTCCTTGAAAAGCCTCTTCTGTTCCTTGTCCAGGTCGAGAAGCCCTTCCAGGAAAAGGTGTATCTCCACCCCTCCCGCTACCGAATAGACAGCCATCTTGGGCCTCGAAGCACTCGGGTCTATGGAGAGCTCGGCCACCTTGGCCAAGGTCTTGACGGTCTCCGAGTGGGCCTCCAGGACGGGAGTCAGCTTTACCTGGGGGATGAGGAGCACGTTCACTTGAACCCCAGGTGCAACCCCCATCTCGGCCCTCAGATTCCTTATGCCCCCGATTACCTCTTGAATGAGCCTCACCTCCTCCTCCGCCTCCTGGTCGAGGAACTCTTCCCTTGGCTTCGGGAAGGCCGAGACCATTATGGAGCCCTGAGTCCCTGGAATGGACTGCCATATCTCCTCGGTTATGAAGGGCGCGAAGGGGTGAAGTAGCTTGAGTATGTCTTTGAGGACCTCCACCATGACCCTCTGGGCCCTGCTCCTCTCAGCGGGATCCTTGGGCCTGTACAGGGAGGGTTTTATCCATTCCAGATACCAGTCACAGTATTCGTGCCAGAGAAACTGGTAAATGCTGCTTGCCGCATCGTTGAACCTGTATCCTTCCAGGTGCTCCCTCACTTCCTTGACCGTTTTGGCGANCCTGCTCAGGATCCACCTGTNCTCCACTGGCAGGCCTTGAGGCTCCGGAAGCCCCTGGGGCAGCTCATCGGTGTCCAAGTTCATGAGGACGAACCGAGCCGCATTCCACAGCTTGTTCATGAAGTTGCGATATCCCTCTATCCTCTCCATGGAGAGCTTGATATCCCTTCCCTGGGCAGCGAAGGCTGCTAGCGCGAACCTGAAGGCATCCGCCCCATACTTCTCTATCACCTCCAGGGGGTCTATGACATTCCCCAAGGATTTGCTCATCTTCCGTCCCTCTATGTCCCTCACCAGGGCATGGATGTACACGTCTCTGAAGGGGACATCACCCATGAACTTGAGCCCCATCATGATCATCCTGGCAACCCAGAAGGTGAGGATGTCGAAGCCCGTGACCAGAAGGGATGTGGGATAGTAGAACTCGAGTTCCCTGGTCTTCTCGGGCCACCCCAAGGTGGAAAAAGGCCACAGGGCTGAGCTGAACCAAGTGTCAAGGACATCTGTATCCTGCTGGATGGAGGTGCCTCCGCAGTGGGCGCAAGCCTTGGGGTCGTGAGCCTCCACCGTGATGCCGCCACATTCTCCGCAATACCAGGCTGGAATCCTGTGGCCCCACCATATCTGTCTAGATATGCACCAATCCCTTATGTTCTCCATCCAGGCGAAGTAGTCGTTTTCCCACTTGCTGGGGATTATCCTTATCCTCCCCTCCCTCACAGCCCTGATCGCTTCCTCGGCAAGAGGTTTGACCCGAACAAACCATTGCTCGGAGAGTGTGGGCTCTATGGTGGTCTTGCACCTCTGACAATGCCCCACCTTATGGACATAACGCTCCACACGCTCGAGCAATCCTTCGGTNTCCAGGGCCCGGAGTATCCTCTCCCTACACTCGTACCTGTCAAGCCCAGAAAATGGACCGGCATTCTCGTTCATTCGACCGTTGTCGTCTATGACCCTCACCTTTTCCAAATTATGTCGAAGGCCTATCTCGAAGTCAGCAGGGTCGTGGGCTGGGGTTATNTTCAGTGCCCCTGTGCCGAACTCTGGCTCAACATAAGGGTCAGCTATTATGGGCAACACCCTTCCCAAGATGGGCAGCCTGCAGTTCTTGCCCACGAGGTGTCTGTAGCGATGATCTTGGGGATTTACGGCAACAGCTGTGTCGCCGAGCATCGTCTCGGGACGCGTCGTGGCAACGGTTATGAATCCACCGTCTTCCAGGAGGGGATAGCGCACGTAATAGAGGTAGGAGTCATGCTCCTGGTGTTCCACCTCCAGATCCGAGAGGGCAGTGGTGCACCTCGGACACCAGTTGATGATGTAGTCGCCCTTGTATATCAGACCCTCCTTGTAAAGCCTCACAAAGACTTCTCTCACAGCCCTCGAGAGGCCCTCATCCATGGTGAACCTCTCCCTGCTCCAGTCGCAGGAAGCTCCCAAGCGCTTGAGCTGATGGATGATCTGCCTTCCGTANACCTCCTTCCACTTCCAGACCCTTTCCACGAATTTCTCCCTTCCCAGATCGTGGCGAGTCAGACCCTCTTGGGCCAGCTCTCTCTCAACCACGTTCTGGGTGGCTATGCCGGCATGGTCAGTGCCTGGCATCCACAGGACGTTGTACCCGTCCATTCTCTTGTAACGGATGCATATGTCCTGAAGGGTGTTGTTGAGGGCATGGCCCATGTGGAGGGATCCCGTCACATTGGGTGGCGGGATCACAATGCAGTAAGGGATTCCTCCCTTGTCAGGATCCGCGCGGAAGAGCCCCTGGCTCTCCCAGTATTCGTACCATTTGGTCTCGATTTGCGTGGGATCGAATCTCTTGGGTATCTCTTTCCTCATCTCTCCTACCTCAGATTCCCTTCCTGCAAGCCTCGTTTTCTTCCGTGAGAGCCCATCCCCCTCAAGCCCGAATGGGGCCGCCTCTCCTCGAGGGAGACAGGGACTACCGTGCCCCATTCTCGGACCACGAAGTCACACCAGATGAATGTCTGCGTCTCGATTTTTCGACACAGCCCCTCGGGCCATCAGGGTTGACTTTTCCTGGCCAGCTATTTTCTCGGCTTCGAAGGGTCAGGCGGAAGCCTGGGGCTCTTCTCAGAGTGAATCGGTATCCCGTTTTATTCGCTCTATCTCCTGGAGAATTATCCTCTCTGCCTGCTCCAGGGCAATGTCCCTGGCCACTTTCTCAACTATTGGTGGAGCCATATCCGAGAGGATCCTCTGCACCACCTCTTCCAAGCTCCTTGCAAGCTCCCTTCTTATCCCCTCTTCGGAGAAGGGATCAACGACACCTAGGTCCTCCTCGGAAAGCTCCATGGGAGCGAATTCCTCCAAACTTGGGATCTCCTGGATGGGTATTTCCTCGAGCTCCAAGATCCCCACAAGTGGGGCCTCCTCCAAGAGCTCTTCCTCCAAGGAAACCTCTTCAATGACACCCATGGCAGGTGGCGAGACTTGGGCCACTTCCTGGACTTGCTCGAAAGTCGGCGAAGGCCTCGGGGCAATTGCCTCTTCTTCTCGGGGCTCCTCGAAAACGAGCTCCTCCTCCACGCCAAGCCCCCCCTCTTCCTCTATCCCCTCCTCCTTCGCTTCTTCTTCCACCCATTCCAAGGCTGTCTCATCCTCGGACGGCGATGCCCCNTCCAGACGCACGGTCTCTTCCGCCACCTCATCTGGCCCAGCAATCATAGTCTCATCGAACTCGATGGATGTCTCGCCCAACTCTTCCAGCAGGACCTCCTCTTCCCCCTCTCCTTCCAAGCCCAGAGTCTCGAGCTCATCCGTGTCGAGAAGGGAGGGCGATGAGGCCTCCATATCCAGGTCTTTGGTATCCAAGAGGGGTTCGCCACCTTCGGCCTCGCTTTCCGCAAGCTCCTCTTCCAGGCCCTCTTCCAAGGAGAGCTCCTCATCGAGATCGACCCCCAGCTCCACCTCGTCAGTGACCATGAGTTCCTTGGGACCCTCTACCTCTAGATCCTCCTCAAGGGCCCCCACGCCTTCTGCCCCCTCGAGCTCGAGCTCCCCGAGATCCAACTCGTCTATCTCCTCCTCGAAGGAGATCTCCTCGAGCTCCTCTGTCTTGACGCTTCTTCTGGAAGGCTTCTCTTCTTCGGGCTTCTCAAGCTCGAACTCCTCGAGCCCCTCTAGCACAGCCTCTCCAGTGTCTTGTAATCCCTCCATCTCCTCGGTGAGCTCCAGCACCCCCTCATCCAGCTCCAACTCGCCCAATTCCAATTCCTCCTCAACGGGCTCTTCCCCCAGATCGAATTCCTCTATCTCCGAGGTGTCTATCTTGACCGTTGGCTCGAGGGTCAGGTCCACAACGGCCATCACCTGCTCCAGAAGATCTTCACCCCTGAAGGGCTTCGCTATCTCCCCTTCCGCCCCCACTGCCCTGGCTCTCTCCGGGTCTTCCTGAGAGGCCATCACAATTACGGGGATGTGCATGAGCTCTGGGTCCTCCTTCACCCTCTTGCATACCTCGTAACCATCCAAATCCGTGAGATCCCCGTCCACTAAGATCACATCTGGGTGGATCTTCTTGGCTTCTGGGATCACATCAGATCCCCTTGAGACCGAAAGGACCTCGAAGTCCTTGGGCTCGAGGGTTGCTTCGACGGCCCTCTGGACGGCCACGCTATCGTCGGCCAGAAGTACTTTGCGAGCCATGACACCCCCTTTTTCTCTGGGCGACCCGGTGATCTTCGGGGATCCGCCCTCGTCCTCTCACCGTATCCCCTCTCTCAAGAAGTTCACGCCCCAGAAAAATTTCCCTCCGTTTCGATGTCCATTCGATTAGCACACACATCCCCAGGTGTCAAGAGAAAGATGT
>JGI24721J26819_10006527_pt1 | contig 11306 bp, 10 predicted proteins | sample YelNatPaOPGAMG01_FD_26819 | JGI IMG/M metagenome (IMG submission 26819)
TAAATGTTAACTGCATTTTCATATAGCAGCTTTTTCGCAACTTCAATGGCTAGTTCCATGTCAAGATAGTTTTGCTCAACCAAGTTACTTAATGTTAGACTAAGCTGATATTTTACAAGTTGCGACTTCCCAAAACACCACTCTGGAACGTAAGCATCGCTGAAAAATGCACACCATTTGTTCATTGGAAGCATCTGAAGTCGTTCAGCAATTTTTTCGTTCATTATTGAAGGATAGTAGGAGTACCACCAAAAACCAGAAACAAAGACATTTGGATAGTTCTTTGCTACTACATTAAGTTCATGAGATTGCATTCTGCTTGCAGAAATAACGTCAAAGTTGATATCTCTATACTTATAGAACAATGGACAGAGCGAAAGCAGTTGCTTAGGTTCATTAACAACAATTGCATAATCTGGAGGGGAGGCGCCAACTACTGGTCTTTCTACACTTAACATTAACTGAAAAGTAACTTTACTATCCTTCATTAACTTAAGAAACTCGTTCACTACAAAAGATAGAAGATAGACTTTCTCTTCGGGCTTTATTTGTTTCCCTGTTTTTATTTCGTTTATTGCTTCGTCGATACGATTTTCTTTGTAATCATCTAAGATTAGCTCACTTGGATTTAAACTAATAGCAACGGAAGAAAGCTTTTTCTCGAATTTCTCGAATATTGTGTTTATGGCTTCTCCTAAGTCTCTAACACTTTTAATCTCTACTGAAGAAATTTCCTCAAGCTTCCTTAAGTCATCTAAGGAAATATCCTTGGAAAGTTTTTCTATTCTTAATGAACCAGTAAAGAAAGAACTGTCAAAAATTGTATTCATGTCTGTAAACTGAAGTGTAAGAAAAGCCTTCCTTACTTTTACTCTTTCCTTGAGAAAGTTAATTCCATTGAAGTTTTTCTCGAAATTTTGGAACTTTTCCTTGAGTACGTTGAAAGAGTTCTCATTTAGTTCTTCTTCGAAATTAAACAAATTTGAGAGAATTCTTTTTAGAGCCCAGAAGGTAGAAGTATTTTTTACGTTCTTTAAGAATGGTAAGCTTCTTTTTACCCTTTCATTTGGATCTTTAATGTTCAATATTTCTTGTGGCATTCCAGAAGTAACTAATTCGGTGGTTATGTAGTGGTATAGAACTATTTCAGATAAGTTGTTCGACTTTAACTGAAGAGGATTTAAGTGAGTATGAATGTCAACTACGGGGATATCAATTAATTCGTTGTAAATTTTTCTAAAGACATTCTCTTGGCTCATGGTAAGAAAAACGCTTGAAAGTTTATAAAGATTTTCTTAAGTTAAGTTTAAATAACAAAGGCAGAAACTTATTTTGAACCAAAAATGAGTTGGAAAATTGCTGCTTGTATGCAAATAAACGAGGAGAGCTTAAAGATGCTTTCAGAAGTTGGCATAAGAGGTATAGAGATACCTGGAGCCTTACAGCTTAACCCATTTAAAGTTTCAAGAGAAGAACTAAAAAGGATAAGAGAACTTTCGAAGAGTTATAATGTAGATATCGTTGCTTCAAATGTTATTTACCCATCTGATTTTTCTCATGCATCGAACGACGAATTGATAAGGAGAAAAAGTATAGAGTACACTTACAAAATTGCAGAAGCAGCTTCAGAGGTTGATTGCCCAATCTTAGTTTGGGGCTCTGGAAAAGCCAGGAATATACCACCAGAAGTACCTTTAGAAAAAGGCTACGAAAGAAACTTGCAAGTGCTAAAGGAAGCTGCGAAGGCAGGCAAAGAGTTCAATACAACATTTGCAGTAGAACCTCTTCCTAGAAATGAAACAAACTTTGTAAATAAAATAGAAGAAGCAGTAAAACTAATTGAATCTGTAGGTTCTGATTTTGTGAAAGTTATGGCAGATGTCAGGCATATGATGAGAGAAGAAGCTGATGTAGAAGAATCAATAAGGTTAGCAAGAGAAAAGATTGTTCATGTACACTTAGCAGACAACAACAGCAAAGTTCCAGGAATGGGAATAATTAACTTTTCAAAACTGTTTAGAGTATTTAAAGAGATAAACTACAAAGGAGCAATGTCTATAGAAGCTAGACTAGGAGAAAATTCAAAGGAAGAACTAAAGTTTGCGTTGAAGACCTTAAAAGAAGCTACTAAAGAAGTAGATAGTACACTTATTTAATGAGCGATTTAGCGTCTTCATAATCTAGACATAACTTCTAACAATCCTTGCATTGTAATAAAAGAGGCAGCATAAGCACCGGAACTAAAATCCTTTCCTCCTGGTAACTTTATTTGTTTTTCGTTAAGAGTTTGTGTCATTCTCCAGTGAGTTTCCAAGGAGATATAACCCTGGTAGTTAATTTCCTTTAAAGCTCTTAAGTTCTCTTCTATTCTTGCGTGCCCCTCACCTATTTTTAGAAATCTCACCTTAGAGTTTTCTCTTACACCATCTTTTAAGTGCACGTGGGCAATAAAGTTCTTCACATAGTTGAAGCCAGTTGGATAGGATTCCTCTCGCTCTTCGTCCATGAGGTCATTTCCTGGATCCCAAAGTGCCTTTACGACCTTTGTATTCAAAGAACTGATGAAGTCAGATAAAGTTCTTCCGTTACCAACAAAGGTTGAAGGTTCATTTTCTACTACTATTGTAGCGCCATAGTCTTCCGCCAATTTGATTATATTTTCGAATTTATTCATGATTCTTTCTTTGTAGTCCTCGTACTTTCCTTTCTTCCAGAACGTAAAAGACCTAACTAACTTTGTATCAAGGTAACTTGCTAGTTCTAAAGCGCTTTTAAATATAGTTATGTGNTGCTCATATTCTTCTTTCGAGTCAATGTCGCACTTAAACGTAGGTGAAGCAATTGCAGAAACTTTTAAGCTGTTTTCTTCGAGGAATTTCTTAAGAGTAGCCTTTTCTTCTAAAATTTCTGGTAAATTCTTGTTTAGAATTGTCCTTATTTCTATTGCTTCTACGTTAAAGCTCTTTGCAAATTCTCTTATTTCTTCTAAGCTTTGAGAGACTTCATCAGTTATAAAAGAAAGCTTAAAGATATGCGCCATTTTTTTAGACCTCTTTTACTCAACAAGTGGAAAACTTACTTTACTTCCTGTTCTATGAGCCTTGTAAATTGCAAGAACAATTTCTAGTGCTTTTCTTCCTTCTTCTCCAGTCACATATGGTGTTCTATCTTCTATTATTGATTTTAAGAAATCTTCAACAACACCATCATGGCCTACAGAAGGAGTTAAAGTTTCTTTCTTTTCTTTTACTTCTCCTACTATTTTTGCTTCACTTTTCTCTTCCCACTGTTTTACAATCTTTAAGTCACTTCCAACTACAACGGACTTTTTGCTTCCATAGATCCCAAGCCAGTTTTCCTGTGGTCTCAATGCAACACTTCCCAAAATTGTCCCAAGAGCGCCATTCTTGAACTTCAACGATGCAACTGCTATATCCTCTACTTCTATATTGTGAGTTCTTGTATCGTAAATTGCATACAGATAGTCGAGAGGTCCCATAATCCATTGCAACAAGTCGATTGTATGAATTGATTGGTTTATTAACGCACCTCCTCCTTCAGTACTCCACTTCCCACGCCAAGATCTTGCTACCTCATCTGCATAATAGTAGGAAGAGTCTTCACGATACCATTTTACAATAGCTTCTCCGTAAATTGGAATTCCAAACTCTCCAGTTTCAAACTCTTCTTTTATTTTTCGTGTGTCAGGTGAAAAACGGTATTGAAAAACTACTTCAAGCTTTACTCCGTTCTTCTTACAAGCCCTGATCATCTCATCTGCTTGTTTTAGAGAAATCGCCATTGGCTTTTCGCAAAGAACATGCTTTTTATATTCTGCAGCTTTTATTGTTACCTCAGCATGTAAGTAGTGAGGAGTACAAACACTTACTGCATCAATACTAGGATCTTTTAACAGTTGTTCGTAGTCAGAGTATATTTTTATTCCAGAAAGATCGAATCTTTCTGCTAAAGATTTTGCTCTTTCAACTTTTACATCACAAAGAGCTACAACGTTAGCCATTCCAGATTTTAAGTAACCAGAGACATGGCTTGGAGCAATTATTCCACAACCAATTATTCCAACGTTAACTTTTTTCTCCGAGGTCATTTCAAAGTAAAAAGTACTACGTCACAAACTTATAAATTTTTATGAAAATATGATAAAAACGAGACATAGAAATTTAAAGAATATGACATGTAGGAAGTTCCTTGAGACTCATTTAGAGACTTAAAGTTTTGAGTAGAAGGCATGTGTGAAGCGGGCATTCTAATTCGTTTAAAAAACTATATGTCACTTTAATTTCAAGTTTCAAAATAAAATTTAGTAGTGAAATTTTTATATTCTCTCACTGTAAATACAAGCCTAAGTTGAAAACTAAGAGGAAGGCGATTGCATTAATTCCAGCAGCCGGAATAGGAGCAAGGATGACTCCAGAATGGAATATAAACAACATAGAAAAAGAGTATTTTCCGAAACCTCTTGTAAAAGAATTTTCAACCAACAAAAGTTTACTTGAGTTAGTAATAGAAAACCTAAGGAAGGCGAAAGTATTTGATGAAATTTATGTAAGAGTTGGAATGAAAAGTTTGCTAAGAGGAGATTCTAACGAACTTAGCATAAAGCGAGAAGCAATAAAGAAACTAGTAAAGTTTATCGAAGAAAAAAAGCTCGCGAAAATTTATTTTAACAATTTAGACGAAAAAGATGATGGAACTGGATCAACTATCCTTTCTGAAGAAATAAAAGAAAAAGTAAGAGAAGACCTTAACATAGAAGAAATACTAGTAATCTCTAGTGACCTTCCAGCAATAAAGCCAGAAACCATTAGAAAAATAGTTCAAGTTCATAGAGCACAAGAGAACGACATAACTTTAGTATCAACAATTGAAGAAAACATATTTGGCCATGGAAGAATAGTAAGATATCCGGTTATCTTAAAGGGGATTAAAGAAAAGTACGATGAACTTTCAAAAAAATCAAAAAAGTTGAATAAACTAATAAAAGAAGAAAAAATGAAGGTAATAAGGGTAGCTGAAGGAAAGGAACCATATTGGGCGAATTTTTTAGCGTTATTTGAAGATGAAATAAAAAAGTTAAAGAAAGGGGGAAAAGTTGTAAAGTATCATCCGATAAGAGGAATTATAGAAGGCGATAAAATAGAAATAGATAAGAATTTAGTAAAAAGAATTGAAGTAGAGCCTAGCAATGGAAAATTTCTTGAGTTTGATGAGAGAAGCTTAGAGTTCTTAGGAGTTGTTGAACAAGAACAAATAGGAGTTAATGAAGAAGAAACAAAGAACAGAAATATAAAATTAAGTGGATTTGAATATGAACTTTCTGCTTCTTATATAAATTCAATAAGAGAAAGGAACGTTCTTTGCATGGTAATATCTAGAGAAGTCTTACTTAACACCATAAGAGACGTTGACGTAAAAAACGAAGTAGAAAAAAAGATTGTCTTAAGAAAACATAAAGAAGAATACTTTCTTCCAGAAGTAGCAAATGAAGCTGTGAAGATAGGAAAGAAAGTAGGAGTGGTAAGAATAAAGGAAAGGGAAGCAATTGGAATAGATACTAGAACAGATTTGAGAATGCTTTCCACTCAACTAAAACCGAAAAAAGTTACAATAAATAAAGACATTCTTAGGAAAATTAAGGAAGATAAGTTAATCGAAGCAAAAGAAAATGAACTGCAGATACTTGAACAAGTCTTTGGAGTAAACATCTACCCTAATACGAAAATATTCTTCGACAAACAAATCAAGTCTCTACTTCAAAGCATTGAACTTTACCTTAAGAAAGAAGGTAGTACAAAGAGGTTCTTTGAAAAGTATGGAAAATCGTTAAGAGAACAAAAGTATGAAGAATTTGGAATAAGAGAGAAGCTTACGTTTAGAGTTGGAGTTAATAGTTCATTTCTTGGAGTAGTTGCTTTAATTGGAAATATTAACATAAAAAGTTTTTGTAAGGTTGAAAACTGCTACTTAAAAAATGTAGAAATTGAAGAGAACGCATACGTTAGCTCATCAACCCTAGAAAATTGCTTAGTTGAGGGAAGTTATGAAAAGGTAGTAAAAATAAGCAACGAAAGAGAAAAAGAGCAAATTTTGGGAGAAGATACAAATGAAGAAACAGTAAACTTGGAAGTTAAGCCAATAAAGGCAAGTAAGGCAATAGAAAAATTGGAAAATAGTAAAAATAAAGAACTGGAAAAAATCTATGGAAGTAAAGAAGTTGCAAGCGAAAGAAAAGAAAAGATTCTAAAAGCTCTCAAGAAGTTCATAGAAATTTTTGGAGATGAAGAAGTTATAGTAGTAAGAGTTCCTGGGAGGCTGAACTTAATGGGAAGACATATTGATCATAGAGGAGGAAGCGTAAATGTTGCTGCAATTCCAAGAGAAATAATCGCTGTATTTTCAAAAAGAAGTGATAGCACAGTAAATCTATTCAACGTTGATGAACAATATAGGCCTTTCTCCTTTTCGATAACAGAAGAACTTCCTCCTACAAAAATAAAAGGTTACGAGTGGAGAGTGTGGACGCAAGATAGAATAAAAGAAAAAATCATAGAATGGTATGATTATGCTAGAAGTGTAGTGTTCTTTCAAAACATGTACAGGTTTTCAGATGGTAGTTTTATTAAGAAGTTCGAAGGTGCAAACATAGTTGTACTTGGAGACATTCCTCAATCTGCTGGACTTTCGTCATCGTCAGCTTTGGTTGTTGCTATAAATCTTGGAATCGCAGCACTAAATAAGCTGAAGATCTCAAAGAGAAGGTTTGTGGAATGGTGTGGAATGGCAGAGTGGATAGTTGGTACGCGGGGTGGCTATGGAGATCATGCCGCAATGATGTTTTCAAAAGTAGGAAAAATTGCAAATATAACAACAATGCCTCTTAAAGTTAGATACGTTAGCTTTCCAAGAGAACTTTTGATAGTTGTTTGTGACTCTCTAGTAAAGGCAAGAAAATCAAGAGAAAGCAAGAGCAAATTCAACGAAAAAGTAGCAACTTATGAAATAGCTTTGCTCTTGTTCAAGAAGAAATTTCCGGAGTATGGAAAAAAAGTAAAGATATTCAGAGACCTTACTCCAGAAAACATAGGAGTGAAGTTAGAAGACTACTACGAAATTTTAAAGGAAATTCCAGAAACCATCAGTAGAAATGAAGTAGCAAGTAACTTAAGTGAGAATGCTGAATTTTTAAACACATTGTTCAAAGAGCACGAAGAACCTAAAGAAGGATACAAGGTAAGAGGAGTAATGTTGTTTGGAGTTTCTGAAATAGAACGTGCAAGAATAGCACCGCTAATGATTAGTATAGATCCAGCAAGATTTGGAATCATGATGAACATTTCGCACAACGCAGATAGAGAGTACAAGTACATGGGAAGAGAGAAAGTAAAGTGGACAAATGATTGTAGCAATGAATACTTTGATAACTTAATAAGAAAGCTTAAAGAAAAACAGGATGAAGAAAGTTGCCAACTGTATATGCAAAGTGGAGACTATGGATGTGGACATGAAAAAACAGACCTGATAGTAGACTTAGCAACTTCTGTTGATGGCGTTCTTGGAGCAGAAATTGTTGGTGCAGGATTAGGAGGGAGCGTAGCAATACTTTTAAAGAAAGAAGCCTTAAGTAGTTTAACGAAAAAACTTTACGAAGAGTACTACAAGGACGAAATTCTAGCAAGAGCATCCATAATAGCTTTTAAGCCATCTGAAGGTGCAACTTTGATACGCTTCACAACTTAATCTGGAAGATTCTTACTACTTCTAAAGCTAGAATCTTTTCTTAACTAAAATTATCAGCCTTCTTTTCATGGCTTTAGGCTACCAAGTAAAGAACTACTTAAAGGGTTAGTTCTTTTCGTCTTGAAGTTTAGTCAAATACTTTGAACATAAGAAAAGGTAAGCCTCAGCCTAGAAAAACCTCAAGTTAACAGAAAACAAGCAATGAAAAACTTATTTAATGAAAAAAGTGAGTAAAGTCAGCTTTAGCAGAAATGATAGGATATGAAAAGAGAGTGTTTGAAAGCGAATTCGGAAAAAGAGTAGTTCACATAGTAAGGATAAGTTTTGATGAGCTAAAAAAACTTGATATAAAGCCAGTACTGGCAAGAATCCCAGAAAAAAAGAAGAACTTATTCAAGTTGCTCGCTCCCTTAGAAGAATAGCTACAGCTGATAAGATGGGAGTTAGAGGATTAGAAAGCAAGGATAACGTTCTTGTTATCTCAAAGGAAGATGATGCGAATGCTTTCATTGAAGAAGAGGGTAGAATAATGCTGAGTAGAGATCTATACAGAGTTCAAGTAGTAAAGAGATTGATAGAGAAGGGAAAATTATTTTATGATAACCAAATGGATGAATTTAAGCTAAAGAATGCTACACTACAGGAAGAAGCAATTCTTAAAGAATTAAAGAGTAAGATAATCTACTTTAGTGAAAGCAACGAAAAAGAACAAGTTGTAAAGCCAACGCTTCCAATCACCTTATGTAGTGGGTACGAAAACTTAATGGAAATAGTAAAAAGAAACAAGGCTATAGCTGGGATAAATGGAGGCTACTTCTTAAACTTCCCTGAAGAAATAAGCAAGTATGATGCTTTCAATGACCCAGTTGGATTGCTTATGATTAATAAGCACATAATCAACCCACCGATTTTTAAACGAGGAACTATATTAGTATCAGAAGAAGGTATAGAACTCGACACATTGTCAGTTTTAGACTTAGAGATAAAAGTTGGAAATACAAAACTTGGTTTTAAGGAAAATAGCTCAGAAGTAAAAGTTAAACTAAATTCTGAAAGTGAAGTAAGCTTGTATACACTGAGTTACGCTAGAAATTTAAGCGAAGATGGAACAAAGTTTGTTGTGGTAGGAAAAAGCATTGTTGAAATAACAGAAGAAAGAGAAGTAGAAGTCCCGAGAAATGGCTTCGTAATTTTAGTAAAAGAAAGAGAATTAGCAAGAAAGATCATAGACGAAATAAAAGAAGCAAAGACAAATAGTGTTATCTATAGTGTAAATAGGCTTGAAGAAAAAAGAGTTGTTCATGGAATTTCAGCAGGTCCAATACTTCTAAAAGATGGAAAAGAAGTAAAAAACGAAGAAGAATTTGGAAAAGGAGTTCCGCCATCGAGAATTAAATTCAACGTAAGAGCTCCAAGGAGCGTTTTTGCAACTTCTGAAGATGAGGTTTTGCTGATTACCATTGATGATGATAGAAAAACGGAACTAAAACCAGAGGAAAGATACAGTATAGGAGCAACTTTAGATGAGCTTATAGAAATATTAAAAAATATTGGATGCAAAAATGCCATTAACTTAGATGGAGGAGGTTCTTCTACTTTAGTTTTAAGCAACGAAGTAAAAAATAAACCATCTGATGGCTTCTTGAGAGCAATCTCAACTGCGTTGATAGTAACACTAAGAAATAGTTTCGTTTATCGACACTTAAAAAAATTTGAGCTATAAAGGTTTAATGAATTTTAGAGGAAAAAGAGATATAGATCTTTAAAAGAAATCGCTTATAGTACAAGAAGTAACAACTCTTGACTTAGAAATTAACGTACCCACATATTGCAATAAAAACTTATAAATTTAAGAAACCAATTTTGAGATAGAATGACACAAGGTTTTGATAAGAGCGAGAAGTTGCTTATTATTCATGCAGACGATGTTGGTATGTGCCATTCAGAAAATAGAGCAACATTTGAAGCATTCGAAAAAGGAATAGTTTCAAGCTGCAGTATTATGATACCTTGCCCATGGGTTCTAGAAGCTGTAGAATTCTTTAGGAGAAACCCTAACATGACTATGGAATTCACTCTACTTTAACAAGCGAATGGAAATTCTATAGATGGAGCTCGGTGAGTTCGAAAGATAAAGTAACTTCTCTTTTGGATGAAGAAGGCTATCTTTGGAGAAGTGCTGAAGCTGCGGCAAGAGCAAAAATAGAAGAAATAAAAAATGAACTTGAAACGCAGGTTAAAAGAAGCTTCAACCTTGGCCTAAAACCTTCTCACCTGGACACGCATATGGGTGTAGTCTACCTAAAACCAGAAATTTTAGAAAGCTATATTGAAGTTGCTTTAAATAACAATTTAATTCCTATGCTTATAAAGCCCAGTTCAGAAGTCATTGCTAGAGCAAAAGAGGCTGGACTTACTATTCAAGAAATAATTAAAATTATTTCAAGCTCAAATTTACCTTTGCTGGATAACTTAATTACAGGTACTGAAGGTTCTGATCTTCAAGAAAGACTAAAGTGGTTTAGGTCAGTTTTATCTAAGATTAAACCAGGCACAATAAATCAAATAATAGTTCATCTTGGATTCGATGACGAAGAACTCAAAGCCATAACTCCAAGTTATATGGAAAGATACTTGGACTACAAACTTGTTACCTCAGACGAAGCAAAGAAACTTGTGGAAGAGTATAAGATAACCCTAATTGGATGGAAGGATCTTAATTCATATCTTAAGGAAAAAACTTAATCTTAGAAAGTAGAAGAGAGATGAGCTACTCCATGATTGAAGTCAGGAACTTCCAGTTTTAGAGTAGGCTTTGTACCTATCTCCTCCTCACTAGCTCGCGATATCACGGTGCTATGCCCCATAGAACTTATTACTCTATGGACTATTTCGCTTTTTTTACCTCTGCCAATACATGCTTTAGGGTTCTGAACTACGTAGTCTTAAATAGACTTACATAGCTCTTGGGATTCATCAGCCTAGGACTTCTCTTGAGTTCATTGAAGCCCTCATCAGCCTCCTCCCCTGTCAGGGTGAACCCACTCCAAGACTTTAATATCGAGTAAGCTTGCTTTATTGAAGAGTCAACGTAGTGCTTTGAGTATCTCCAGTCCTTTAGCAACAAATTTCTTAGATAATTATTTTTGAATTCATTACTTTTAGGAATTATTGGAATAATTCTATTTCTTCCACTCTTATTTGTTTTATTAATCCAAACTATGTTATTCCATATTTCATCTACTGCTCTTTGAAGTAAGAGTCTGTAATCTTCAAGAAAGTTGCTGACGTTGTAGGCTCTAATTTGCTGCAATGCTTCATCTTTATTGTTTTTAGTTCTACTTATAAGTACCAATGTTTTTGAACAATAGTTTATCTATTTTAAAACTGCTGATGACGGCATCATGAGTCATTGTAACATACTCATAAACTCTTGAAAGAAATTTACATTTAAGTTTGCCCATTCACTCAGAGTAAAAGCTCTAGGTTTTCTGAGCACCTACTTAAAGTGTACGAATCTTAAGCAATGAAAGTCTTTACAAAAATTT
>JGI24721J26819_10006528_pt1 | contig 11304 bp, 10 predicted proteins | sample YelNatPaOPGAMG01_FD_26819 | JGI IMG/M metagenome (IMG submission 26819)
CCTTTATAAAAAACAATTGATTGGCCTGGAGTAATTGCTCTTTGTGGCTTTTCAAATACTAGCTTATAGCTTTTAGCTTTTAGCTTATAGGAAACTGCCCAAGTTAATTGATGACGGTAGCGAATTTTTGCTTGAATTTTAAGAGGCAGTTTTGGCTCTTTGCCAGAAATCCAATTAACATTTTTGCAAATTAATTCTTTTTTAAACAAATCTTTCTCATTTTTTGTAACAATTAATGTGTTCTCTTTTACATTTTTATCCAAAACCCAATATGGACCTCCTGCAAGTCCAATCCCTTTTCTTTGTCCAATTGTATAAAACCAAAGACCTCTATGCTCTCCCAAAACTTTCCCTTGAGTATCAATAATTTTTCCTGGTTTTTCTTTTAAATATTTTCTTAAAAAATCATCAAGGGTTGTTTTAATAAAACAAATTTCAACTGATTTTTTTGCTCTCAATAGCGGCAATTTAAACTTTTTTGCCAAATTCTCAACTTCTTTTCTCGTATAATCTCCGATGGGAAACAAAATCCTTCTTAACTGTTTTTGATTCAACATCCACAGAAAATAACTTTGATCTTTTTCTTTATCTTTCGCCCTCAAAAGTTTAAATTCCCTAATTCCTAATTCCTTATTCCTAATTCCTTTTATTCTTGCATAATGTCCAGTGGCAACAAAATCAGCGCCCAAACTCAAAGCCTTTTCTAGCAATAGCCCAAACTTTATTTCTTTGTTGCAAACAACGCAGGGATTTGGAGTATTTCCTTTTTTGAGCTCTTTTAAAAAATAATCAACAATTTTCTTTTTAAACTCTTTCGAGAAATCAAAAACATAAAATGGGATTTTTAAAATTTTTGCTACTTTTCTGGCTCGAAGTTCAGCTTCTGGCGAGCAACATCTATTTTTTGATCCAATTGAATCATTTTTGTCAGGTTCTGCCCAAAATTTCATAAAAACTCCAATAACATCAACCTTTCGACTTCGCTCAGGGTTGCCCTGAGTCTGCCGAAGGGCAAAACCAGATCTTTTTAAAAGAGCTGCAGCCACTGAAGAATCTAATCCCCCAGACATTGCGCAGATCACTTTTGGTTTTTTAGCTGACATATTCAACATTATTATAAATTAATTTGTTTTTCCTTCAAACTCATTATTGACATATTTAAAAAATATATGTAGAATAAAAATCTCAAGGAGGTGAAAGTGGAGCTCTTTAAAAAAGTTTTAGGGGAAGTTAGGGCTCAGTTGGAAGAAGTATCAAAATATCACAAAGCTTTGAATTTGGTTAAAATCTGGCAGGCCACACACGAAGGGGAAGATTTAGAAAAAGCTTGGGAATGTGCTCACCAAGAAGGTTATTTTGATATCCTAGTAGAGATTGTAAAATCTTTAGCGCTTGAGAATCCAGAAGAAGCACTTAAAAAAGCTGTGACAATAAATGAGAAAAGTTGGAGGGAAAAAGCTTATATTGAAATAGTAAAGAAACTTTCAAGGGATAAAGAAAGGAATTCAGGAATAATTTCTCAAACAATCTCTCTGATTGAAAACAAATATCACAAAGCTCTGGCTCTGTTGGAAATTGGAAAAATTAACGAGGTTTTGGAAATTGCAAAAGATGTCTTGCCAGAACTCAAGGTAGAACTTTTGATTTTAGTCGCAAAAAAGACGCGAAATGAAAAGTATCTAATTTTTGCCTTGAAAAGCATAAAAGGCGTAAAGCTTGGAAATAAAGATTGCTTTCGCAAAGAGATTGCTAAAGTTTTTGTAGAACTTGGAAACTATAGAATGGCAAAAGAGATAGCAGATCAAATTGGATTTTTAGATTTTCAAATAGAAGTTTGGTGTGAAATAGGAGCTAGAGATTATGAGAGTTTTCGTTTTGTTTTGGAAAATAAATCAAATTGAATCTTTGTTTACAAAAAGTGAGGCATTGAAATATTTCGCAAGGGCTTTGGCAAAATCTGGAAGGTTTGAAAGGGCTTTAGAGATAACAGAAATAATTGGTGAATTGGAACTGAACTTAGATAAAGATATGGCCTTAGAAGAAATAAGCCAAATAATGGCGCAAAGAAATCTAATTTTGAGAGCAAAACACATTATCAAACAAATACAAAACCCTTCATTGAGAATAAAAGCCTTGGTAGAATTAGCAAAATTTTCAAAGGAAGAGGATGATATAATAAATGCTTATAATGAAATAGAAAAAGTTGAAAACTTGGGTTTAAAATTGAATCTTTTGGTAGAGCTCCTTAAAGTATTAAGCGATCTTGGCCGGAGGCCTTAGCCTTCGGCTTTTTTGTTTTCTTTAATGTTCTCTTCAAATTTTATCCATTCCTTGTATTTCTCTTCTATAATCTTTCTTTCTTTTTCAATTCTTTGGTGAATTTTTTCTAAATTTTCTGGAATTTTTCTTTTTTTCTTTTTCAAATAATCATAAATTGCTTCATAAAGAGCATCGGTAGCTAAAACTGAACAATGCAATTTTACAGGAGGTAACCCCTCAAGAGCTTCAACGATTTCTTTTTTATCAATTTTTAATGCTTCTTCAATTGTCTTTCCCTTTGCCAAATCTGTGATGATTGAACTAGTAGCAATTGCTGCTACGCAACCATATGTTTCAAATTTAATATCGCTTATTATCTCTTTTCCTTTGTCTTTTTTAACTTTAATATAAAGCCACATTTCATCACCACAAACTATATTGCCGACTTTCCCTACGCCATCAGGATTTTCTATCTTTCCCATATTGTGTGGGTTTTTAAAATGCTCAAGAACTTTTTTTGTATAAAGCCCTATTTTTTTCATGATTCAAAATTTCCCTTAAACGGTGAAATCTTCCTTAAGTTTTCAATTACCTTTGGCAAAACTTTTAAAAAATAATCTATGTCTTTTTCTTTTGTAAAACGGCCAAGACTGACTCTTAAAGAACCATGAGCTTGCCAGGGTTTAAGACCGCATGCTAAAAGCACATGGCTTGCTTGAAGTTTTTCTGAAGAGCAGGCAGAGCCTGTAGAAACGGCAATTCCCAAAAGATCAAGCTCAATAACAATTGACTCTCCCTCAACTCCTTCAAACCAGAAATTGGCAATGTTTGGCAATGAATTTTTTAAATCTCCAACAAAATGAGAACCCTTAACTTTACTCAAAACTCCTTTTACCAATTTTTCTTTTAATTTTTTCAATCTTTTTGCTTCATTTCCCATCTCTTTTTTTGAAATTTGGCAGGCTTTAGCAAACCCAACAATTCCAGGAACATTTACTGTCGAAGATCTCAATCCCATTTCATGCCCTCCCCCATGTAAAAGCGGAATAATTTTTGTTCCTTCTTTGATAAAAAGAGCGCCAACTCCTTTGGGACCATACATTTTGTGAGAAGAAACAGTCATTAAATCAACTCCAAGCTTTTTAACATTTACTGGAATTTTTCCAAAAGTTTGGGCTGCGTCAGTGTGAAAGTAGGTTTTAGCTTTCAGCTTATAGCTTTGAGTTTTTATGATCTTTGAAATTTTTTCGATTGGTTGGATCGTTCCAATTTCATTGTTTGCATGCATTACCGAAACCAAAATTGTCTCTTTTTTAATTGAATTTTCCAATTCTTTTAAATCAACTACTCCTTGCTTATTAACTTTAATTTTTGTAATTTCAAATCCTTGAGTTTTTAACCAATTTGCACTCTCAATTATACAAGGATGCTCGATTGAAGAAATAATAATATGATTTCCCCTATCTTTGTTAGCAAAGGCAATTCCTTTTAAAGCAAAGTTGTTAGCTTCTGTTGCTGAAGAAGTAAAAATAACTTCATTTGGCTTTGCTCCCATCAAATCAGCAACAATTTCTCTCGATTCTTCTAAAGCTGTTTTTGCTTCCTGACCAAAAGAATGCAAAGACATTGTGTTTCCAAATTTTTCAGAAAAATAAGGCTCCATTGCTTTTTTCACTCTTTGATCAACTGGAGTTGTTGCTGCAAAATCTAAATAGATTTTTTTCTTCATTTTATTTGATTAAATCTTTTAGAGTAACTGAATTTAAAACTGAATTTATTGACCTTTGAAGTTTTTTCCAAAAAACTTTTGCTCTGCAATTTTTTGAGACTTGGCAAATTCCTTCAAGACATTTTACTAATTTTGGTTTCCCTTCTAAAATTTCAATTATTTTCCCAACTTTAATTTTTTCTGGAGATTTTGCCAAATAATAACCGCCGATTGAACCCTTTTTTGCTTTCAAAAGACCTGCTTTTTTTAACTTCAAAATTATTTTTTCTAAAAAATCAAAGGGAATTTTTTCTTTTTCTGAAATTTCTTTTAAAGAAAAAACTTTGCCTTTTCCTCTTGCCAAAAAAATCATTGCCCTTAATCCGTATTGTGCTTTCTTTGAAATCTTCATAAAAAAACCGACTAATTTTGTCGGTTTTTATTTTAATCTTTTAAAAATTGTTGTCAAGTCTCAAAGATATTTTCGATAATGAATGTTGCAGAAACTTTTAGCTTCTTTTACTATTTCTTCAATTTCTTTTTCCTCAAAGGGTGTGAAGGTTTTTCCAGAAACTGTTGAGTTTTTCTGATAATTTTGAAGATAATAGATTTTAGCTTTAGAAATTTCTTTGCAAATTTCCAAAATGTCTTCTTTTTTGTGAAATTCTTTCATGATTGTCGTTCTAAACTCATAATCAACTTTTCCTGAAAGCAAAATTTTGACAGATTTTTTGATATTCTCAAACATTTCTTTTTTCAAAACTCCTCCAGTAATCTCTTTGTATTTTTTGAAATCATTTAATCTGTGCTTTATATCCATTGCAACATAATCTACCAATTTTTTATCAATCAAAAATTTCAACATTTTTGGATTTGTCCCGTTTGTCTCAAGTTCTACTAAATATCCAAGTTTCTTTATTTTTTCAATAAAATCTGGGAGATCTTTATTCAAAGTCGGCTCCCCTCCGGTTACCGAAACAGCTTCTAAAAAATTTTTTCTCTCTTTCAAAAAAGAAAAAACTTTGCTTTGTGGAATCTCTTTTTGCTTTTCTATCAATTCTGGCAAAACTAAGTGAGGCACATAGCAGAAAACACAACGAAGGTTACAGCCTCCCAAAAAAATGACAGCAGAAATTTTGCCTGGATATTCAATCAAACTTTGTTTTTGTAAACCCAAAATTTTCATAATTTTAGTTATTCTACCACGCAAAACAACAAAATAAAATTCCCAAAAAATCCTACACATTATTTTGCCATGGCTTTTTTATGTGTAGGAATCTTACTTTGAAAAAATCTCAATAATTTTTAGTTTTCACAGCTTCACAATTGTGAGATAGTGAAATTCTTGAACCTAAAATTACACACAAAATCCTGCCTATTTGATTATTTGGACATTTGCCAAATGAATAGATATCATTTTAGGTTTCGAAAGTCCTGACACTTCCTGAATTCATGAGTTTATGAATTCATGAAATTATGAAATCTTGTTGTTATAAAAATTAAATCTAGCTTAATTAAAAAATTAAAATTTAAATTCGTCATCCCAAGATCTTATCAACTATTCCACTTTTCCGGAAAAGTGGAATGCTTGAAAAAATGGATATATTAGCTTGAAAGTTAAATTGTATTGGGGAAAGAAAAATAAAAATGACTTAAGTTTCCATTCAATTCTCACACATTATTTTGCCATGGCTTTTTTATGTTAGATTTTAAGGAAGGTTGATAAAATTTAAAATTTTTGTCAGATTGTAAATAATGGAAGAGAAAATTGAAAGCTTAAATTATTTGAAAAAAAGAGACATTACAAGATTGAAAAAGCTCGGGATAGAAACCTTGAGGGATTGTTTTTATTATTTTCCAAATAGATACGAAAATTTTTCTAACATTAAAAAAATTTCTGAAATTGAAACTGACACTTCACTCACGATACAGGGAAAGATAGAAAGAGTAAAAGATATATTTTTAAGAAATGGAAAGGTCTTAACTGAGGTTGAAATTTCGGATGATTCTTCGCAAATCAAGGCGATTTTTTATAATCAGCCATTTTTAAAAAATGTTTTCAAAAAAGGAGAGTTTTTTTCTTTTTCTGGAAAGGTGGTTGAAAAAAGTGGAAAGTTTTATTTGCAACATCCAATTTATGAAAAAATTCCAAAAATTCCTTATTTCCAACTTTTGCACACTGGAAAAATAATCCCAATTTATCCTGAAACAAAGGGAATTAGTACAAAATGGATAAGAGAAAAAATCTCATTGATTATCAAAAACGAAATTGAGAAGGTAAAAGAGTTTTTGCCAGAAAAAATTTTAAAGAGTTTAAACTTAATCCCTTTGAAAGAGGCGATTTTGAAAATTCATTTTCCAGAGAAAAAAGAAGATATTGAAATTTCGAGATTTCGCTTTGCTTTCGAGGAATTATTTTTGCTTGAAATTGAGGTTTTGAGAGAAAAATTGAAAGTCAAAAGAAAAAAAGCTTATCCTCTAAAAATTCAAATTCAAACAATAAAAGATTTTATAAAATCTTTACCATTTGAATTGACAGAATCTCAAAAAAGAGAAACCTGGAGGATGTTAAAGGAAATGGAAAAAGATTTACCAATGAATAGGTTATTGCAAGGTGATGTTGGTTCTGGAAAAACTTTGGTGGCAACAATTTTGGCTTTAAATTGTGCAAAAAATGAATATCAATGTGCAATGGTAGCTCCAACTGAAATTTTAGCAGCTCAACATTACAAAAGAATGTATAAAATTTTAGAAAATTTTGAAAAAAGAATTGGAATTTTGACAAAAGGATATTGTGAGTTTTCAGCAATGAAAATTAAAAAAGAAGAGATGCTAGAAAAAATTAAAAAAGGTGAGGTGAAAATTTTAATTGGAACTCATTCTCTTTTTGAAGAAAAAATTCAGTTTTCAAAATTGGCGCTTTTAATTTTTGATGAGCAACATAAATTTGGGGTTGAACAAAGAAGAAAACTTTTAGAAAAGCAAGAAATTTTACCCCACTTTTTATCAATGACAGCAACCCCAATTCCAAGAACTTTAGCTTTAACTATTTTTGGAGATTTAGATATTTCCTTTTTAAAAGAGTTGCCATCAGGACAAAGAAAAGTAAAAATTAATGTTTTGTTGCCAAAAGAGCAAAATCAAGCTTTTGAATTTTTGAGAGAGAAATTAAAAGAAAAAGAGCAGGCATTTTTTGTTTGTCCAAGAATTGAGATTTCTCAAAAGGGAAGACTTTTTTCTGAAGTAAAAACAGTAAAAGAACAAGCAGCTCTCTTGAGAAAAATTTTCCCTGAGGCAAAAATTGGAATTTTGCACGGAAGAATGAAAACAAAAGAAAAAGAAATTATAATGACTCAATTTGAAGAAAAATTTTTAGATATTTTGGTTGCAACAAATGTAATTGAAGAAGGAATTGATTTGCCACAAGTTAATATTTTGTTTATCCAAAATGCCGAAAGATTCGGTTTGTCTCAGCTTTATCAATTGATTGGAAGAATTGGAAGATCGGGAAAAGAGGCTTTTTGTTTTTTAATTTCTCATTTGCCAACAAAAGAATCAGCAAAAAGAATTGAGGCTCTCTTGAGTTCTCAAAATGCTTTAGAATTAGCAGAAAGGGATTTGGAAATTAGAGGACCTGGAGAACTTTTAGGTGAAAGACAAACAGGAAAATTAGATTTGAAAGTAGCAAAATTTACAGATCTTCCCTTAATTGAATTAGCAAGAGAAAAGGCAAAGGAAATTTTAAGAGAGGACCCAAATTTGAAAAAATGGAAAGAGTTAAGAGAGGAATTGAGGCTTGCAAGAAAAATCTATTTTGTTTAGAACCAATAAGGTTTTAAAATTTTCTTGATTTTAAAAACTATTTCTTTTGCTTTCTCAATAACTTCCTCTGGNTCTTTGATTTCTTTCTCTTTTTCTAAAGGAATTTTTAAATCTAAAAGTCCNGAAACTAAAGCTAACCAACAATAAGGTAAGGTTTTTAAATTGTANCCTGAAGCTATAAAATCAATTTCTCTTTCATCTGAAATCTTAGAAAGCTCTCTCACTTTTTCACCAATCATTTTAAAACCCTCAATTGTCAAATTCAAATTTGTTAAAGGGTCTGAAAAATGGGGATCTGAGCCTCCATTTCTTAAAATAATCTGGGGCTTAAATTTTTTTACTATTGGCTCAACAATTTCTTCAAAAACTAATTTATAAACTCTGTCTCCGCTAAATGGGGGCAAAGGTATATTCACTGTAAATCCTCTTCCTTCTCCCCCACCAATTTGTTCTATAAAACCTGTTCCAGGATAAAGAGTTATTGGGTCTTGGTGAATGTCAATAAACAATACTCTTTTTTCTTCCCAAAAATATTCCATTGTTCCATTTCCTCCATGAGCATCTGTATCTAAAATTAAAATCCTTTCTAAATTGTATTTTTTTAAAAGATATTTTGCGCAAAAAGCAACATCATTGTACAAGCAAAAACCCTCTCCAAAATTAAATTTTGCATGATGCAATCCTCCTCCCAAAGAAATAACTTTTTTAAATTTTGAACCCAAAATTAAATCTGCTGCTAATTTTGCTTGTCCAACAATAAATCTTGCTGCTTTTTCTATATTTCCTGGATTTTCTCCTGGAAAATTATCTTGTGAATGGTAAAGATAAAATCTCCCATTAAAATCTTTCCCCAAATGCTTTGCTTCAAAAAAATTTTTTGTAAATTCGATATAATCTTTTGAGCAAATTAAAAAAAGATCCTCATCTTTTGCAGGTTCTGCTTCAAAAATTGGAAATTCTTTTTTTGTTTTCTCTTTTAAAAGTTTTAAAAATTCTTCTCCTCTCCTTCCATGAAAGGGATGTCCTTTGCCAAAATCGTATTCATTAACTTCTTTTCTAAATAAAAATCCAAATTTCACAGAGTTTAAATTTCAAGTTCTTTTACTTTCTCCCAATTAATTTCATTCAAGACCACAATTTTATTATCTGAAACAATGTACAAATAATCTTCAATATAAATTGCTCTTTTTGCTGAAACTTGGCTAACAGCTTTAACTAAACTTAATTTATTGTCTTTAAAAGAAAAAATGTATCCTCCCCTACTTCCTGGCAAGAAAAAGATTTGATGATCTTTGTCCAATAAGAAAGCATGATGAGTAGAAAGGACATCTGACCAACCTTCATCTAAAATATATTTGTCTATTTCTCTTGGATTATTTGGGTCTGAAACATCAAAAAGTGAAATTTTTACCTTCCATCCTTCTTTTCCAATTCCTAAAATTTTATCTTTTGTAATTTCATGCAAATAGGAAGAGTATCCTGGAATTTTCAACTCTCCTTTTAATTTTGGATTTTGAGGATCTGACAAATCTAAAACATAAAATGGATCAGTTTGGCGAAAAGTAACTAAGTAGCCTTTATCCTCAATGAATCTTACAGAATAAATTCTTTCTGTAAGACCTAAATCTTCGATTTTACCTATTATTTTCAAATCTTTATCTAAAACATAAACATCATTTGCTGACTTTCTTTCTTCTATTCCAAAAGGTCCTCCAAAAAATCTTTCACCTACTGTAACTGCAATTCTTAAATTCCCTTGATATTCATCTAAGGNAAATTGNTTCAGAGGATAGCCTGGAACATTTCCNTGTGAGGCAATTTCAAAGTTTTTTANAGCAATTTTTACAATTCCTGTTTTCTCAAATTCTCTTTTCTCTTTAGCATAAAAATCTGAAAATCTATTTTCCAATTCATTTTCTATTTTCATTTGCTCATCGTCTCCCAAAGAATTTAAATAATTCTCAAGAATTATTTGGAGCTCCAAAGTTTTTGTTCTTTCATGGAGATCATATGTTGTAATTCTTTCTATTTTTTGGAGGATTTCATCTGGGAATAAATCTTTGCCTTTTTCTTTCAAAAACTTNAGGAAAAATTCTGTTAAGCTTTGGGTATAAAAATAGGTAATATANAGAGCGTCTTTTGACATATAAACTACTGAATCAGAGGAAGAACCAACAAATGAAATCTTTTTTTCNATTTTGCCAGTTNAGGGATCTAAAATCATTGCTAAAAAAGTAACATCAACANCTGGAGGANAAGGCAAATCAGGATAATAAATTTCTGAACACTTAATTTCAATTTCCTTACCTTCTAAANTCAGAGGTTTTATCGGGCAGGGGTTTTCTCTTTTTATTTCGTTAGNCAAAATTAAATAAATCTTATTATTGTAAAGCCTGCTTGTTAAAATAGAACTTTTAATTTCCAATTCCATTTCCCATTTCTTTTGAGGATTTTTTGGATCTGAAACATCATAGCCTAAAATTTTATCTTGAGAAAAAATAACCAAAATGTTTTTTGCCAATAAAAGGTCTCCTGATTTTTCAATTTCACTATCTAAAGCCAAATTTTCGATTGGAAAAGCTCGAATTAATTTTGTCTTTGGCTCTTTATATGGTAGAGTTGTCTTAAACCCTCTCTCTATAAAAACTGGCTCTCTCCAAATTGGCCAATTTCTTCCTGGAGAAAAATAAATTTCTTTTCCATCGGTTTTTAAAATATCTGGTTCATCAATTCCTGGAACCTGAACATTTGTTTCTGAAACCCTTGATGGAGCTTTTGCTGCACCGAATGGATAAATAGAGACTTCTGGGGCTGGAAGAAAAAATCTGGGAGTGGCTAATCCAAGAAGTTCCTCTCCCCCAATTCCTCTCTCTACTTCACTTGCTTTTGCTAAATAACTTTTGAAATCTTCAACAGAAGAAAAGGTCTTCAAGGTGGGTAGCCCTAAGTGAGCTTTTTTGGAAAATTTATAAGTTAAGGGAGAAAAAGAAGGAAAGGACTTTGTGAAAATTAAAGAAAATGCAACAAAGAGCAAAGCAAAAATGACTAAAATTATGATACCAAAATGAGTTTTAATTTCTTTTTGCATATTTTTTTTATTATTTTAATTAACCTTTTAACTGTATTTTATTTCAAAATCCTCGAACTCCCCTTTATAATCTTCCCATAAAACTTCAATATTTTCAACTTTTGCTAAAGGTGGTCCAACTTTCATCCATTCAATAATTTTTTCAATTTTTTCTTTATCCCCCTCAAATATAGCCTCAACTTTTCCATCTTCGGTATTTCTAACCCAACCAAAAAGACCTAAGCTTTTAGCCCTTTTTAAAGTATTTTGCCTAAAGAAAACCCCCTGAACTCTTCCTGAAACAAAAACATGAGCTCTTGCTTTCATTTTGTAAGTTTTAGTTAACGAATCCTATTTTTGGTTCTTTTTGAATTTCAATTTCTATTTTGCCAAATTTCTCTTCGTACTTTTCAATATTTTCTTTTAAGGCAAAAAGAATTCTTTTTGC
>JGI24721J26819_10006536_pt1 | contig 11299 bp, 9 predicted proteins | sample YelNatPaOPGAMG01_FD_26819 | JGI IMG/M metagenome (IMG submission 26819)
TATCCGCAGCTATTGCGTATATCCCTCCAATTTGGCGGTGTAGACGCAATGCAGATATGCCAATTCTCACAGAACTGTCTGAATTCTCTATCTTTTATTGACTTCATCATTTTGTACCCATTTTGTTTAACTGAATCCTGCGTGAGAGCATACCATTAAACCTCTAATTGATCAATTTGTTTCAAATACCCTCATTGGGGCTTTGCAATGTAGTAGCTTAAAAAAAGAGAGGCTTTGTATCACCTCTCTGAATATTTCCTCACGCTACCTCTTTCCTCATCTGTGGCATATCTCTCATAAGCATTCTTGAATTAGCATTAAATATTATCACCCTCTTACATCCCTCATCCATCACATGTTTCTTTATCGTATTCGCTATATATCTGGCGATATAGCACAAGGAAAGTCGGGAGGGTATGTTAAATTCCACTGTCCAAGCTTCACTTACATTTATACGGCGTTGTTTTCGTTTGATAAATCAAACCGCTACTTTTTCATGTTAAGTAATCCATCTCCGCAGCAATCGTATTTATGCAACGAGAAGGGAATAAATTTGTTGAAAAGATTAGATTCTTCACAGAGTTTACACTGAGAAAAGCGTGTGTGTTCAGGATGACAAATTTACTGGTTTTTTTTGAATTGTCGGATAACCTCTCATGGGGTAGGGGATTACGGATAGATTGTGCGACAGATAATAGAATCTGTTAAAAATTTTCCAGTATGTTATAGACTTCTACATAAGCTTGACTTGATTAATTTTTAAAGCTACCCATTTTTTATGGACTGGTTTTCACATATAGGATCATTAATTATTAGCAAGGGCGGTATGGAGTCAATACATGCNCTCTGGACCTTCCCAGCTATTATTTTACTTGCGNTTATCATTGCATGGGCAGCTGAGTCAGCCCAATATTTTATATCGCAGGGGCTTGCCCTTGCAGTCCTTGCATGGCTTCAAACTGCGCCGGAGTTTATGGTGGAGGCTGATCTTGCATGGCGGAAAGAGGTTCACTTAATGCTTGCCAATCTTACTGGTTCCTTAAGGCTGCTTACAGGTGTGGGATTGCCACTTGTGTTTTTTGTATCCTATTTTTTCAACAGAAAATACAAGAATGGCTCAACGATAAAGATAGAAAGAACACATTCTATTGAGATTGTATTCTTTGCTATAGGAATATTATATCTTTTTATTATATATCTGAAGGGCAGTTTAAACATTATTGATGGCATTGTTTTATTTGCTTTGTATATTATTTATCTTTTATTTCTTGTAAAGCTTCCTTCTGGTAAGAAAGAGGACCAAACACACATGGAATATATACCGGCAAAGATTGTTGGAATGAAGGGAATATACAGGACAATACTGATAAGCCTACTTTTTATTATAGGCGGTGCAGGATTGGTTTTTGTTGTTGATCCTTTTATAGAGAGCATGAAGGCTGTTGCCCTCTCAATAGGTATAACAGAGTTTATATTTATTCAGTGGGTATCGCCGTTTTTATCAGAGTTTCCTGAGAAACTAAGTGCCTTTTACTGGGCTAAAAAGAAACAGGGAGCTACTATGGGGCTTATGAACATAACATCATCCACAATAAACCAGCTTACCCTTTTACCTGCAATGCTTCCTTTTATCTATTCCTATGCCGTTGGTNGTGTAACGCCGATTAATTTTGATGCCTATCAAAGGGCAGAATTACTTCTTACATTTGCCCAGTGTAGTACAACAATATTACTTTTGATTGACATGCGTTTCACTTTGTATGAAGCAAGTGGTATGTTTATTGTATGGTGTATACAATTTTTTATGCCTTCTTTAAGAGAAGTGATAACATATATTTTTTTAGGATGGACAGCAGTAGAATTAACATTGATACTTTTTAGAGTAAAAGGTATAGAAGTGGCAGGCAATTTTGTTTACACATATAAAAAATATATAAAGACATAAAAAGGAGGAAATATGACACAGGAAGCGTGGATTTTAACTTTTATTATCGCGGTTAGCCTCGTATCATTGGGATATGCAGGCTGGCTGGCAAGCTATGTGCTGAAAAAGGATATGGGAACGCCAAGGATGCAGGAGATTAGTAATGCAATTAAAGAAGGGGCAGTGGCATTTCTGAATAGGCAGTATAAGACAATCATCTCCCTTGCGATCCTTACTGCAGTGATCATCTTTGGTATATATATTGGGGTGCAGCATGATTTGCCACTTGCATGGAAGACAGGTATAGCGTTTATATTTGGTTCTTTTTCATCTGCAATTGCTGGCTATGTAGGTATGCATATTGCAATCAGGTCAAATGTTAGGACAGCAGCAGCATCTACACGGAGCCTTGATGAAGCATTAAGGATATCGCTTCGTGGTGGAGCTGTTTCTGGTATAACCATTGTAGCTATGAGCTTACTTGGTATATCTCTGCTGTTCCTTCTGTATGGTGGGCTTTCAAATCCCCTCCATGTACCGTACATGATCGTTGGATATGGTTTTGGGGCAAGCTTTGTTGCACTGTTTGCACAGCTTGGCGGTGGTATTTACACAAAGGCAGCAGATGTGGGTGCGGACCTTGTTGGTAAGGTTGAGGCTGGTATCCCTGAGGACGATCCAAGAAATCCAGCTGTTATTGCGGACCTTGTTGGAGATAATGTTGGCGACTGTGCAGGAAGGGGTGCAGATCTTTTTGAATCAACAGCTGCTGAAAACATAGGTGCTATGATACTCGGTATAGCGCTGTATCAGCATTTTGGACTAAAGGGTATACTGTTTCCTTTGCTTGCAAGGGCATTTGGTCTTATTGCCGCCATGTTCGGTGTACTTGTTGTAAGGACAAAGGAAGATGGAGAACCGATGCATGCATTGAACAATGGGTATTATCTTACCAGTATACTTGCTGCAATCGGTTTTTATATTGCAACAGCACTTTTGCTGAATGGTAATATATGGTTTTTCTATGCAGGTTTGGTGGGTATTGTAACAAGTATTCTGTTTGTGTACATTACTCAATACTATACAGAATACAGATACAGACCTGTTAAAGAGATTGCAAACTCTGCNAAAACAGGACCAGCGACAGTTATTATTACAGGGTTTGCAGTTGCATTGGAAAACACTGTATTACCTGCAATAGTAATAGGCACTGCATTGATAATGTCATACTACTTTGGNTTGAAGGGCAGTGAGGTTGAAATGGCAAAGAATGCGGCAGCAGGTGCTATAGAAGGTGGTGGTTTCTTTGGTACTGCGATTGCAACAATGGGTATGCTTTCTACCTCTGCTTACATTCTTGCTATGGATACATTCGGTCCTATAACTGATAATGCAGGAGGTATCATTGAAATGTCGCAACAACCAGAAGAGATCAGAAAGAAGACAGANAAGCTTGATGCTGTTGGAAACACGACAAAGGCATTGACAAAGGGTTATGCAATAGGTAGTGCAGCACTTGCAGCATTCCTGCTTTTCAATGCATATCTTGATGATGTTGGTGAATTAAAAATGAAGGCAGAGAACCTTTTTGGTCAGCCAATGACAAATCCGCTTGTAAAGCAGATTTATGACATAGCACATACCATTAACCTTGCAGATATACATGTTTTTGTTGCTGCTTTGCTTGGTGCAATGCTTGTGTTTATATTTGCATCTCTGGCAATAGCAGCAGTTGGTAAGGCTGCATACTCTGTAATAAGCGATGTTCGTGCCCAATTTAAAGAAAACCCGGGGATCATGAAAGGTACATCAAAGCCTAACTATGGTAGAACAGTGGATATTGTTACAAAAACCGCATTAAAAAAGATGGTTTTGCCAGGTGTGTTGCCTGTTCTTTCACCTATCGTGGTGGGTTTGATATTTAAGATGTTCGGTTTTGGAGCGCAGGCTGTAGCAAGCTTCCTTATGGTTGCAACCATTGTAGGTGTGCTGCTCGCAATTGTCTTAAACAACGGTGGTGGTGCATGGGATAATGCAAAGAAGTATATAGAAACAGGTGCATTTGGTGGAAAAGGTTCTGATGCACATAAAGCTGCAGTAGTAGGAGATACAGTTGGTGACCCATTTAAGGATACAGCAGGTCCTTCTATCCATGTTCTTATCAAGCTGCTGGCAACCGTTACACTTGTAATGGCACCTTTGTTCCTGTAATTAAAAGAATAAGCATTAAAAACTTACTGTTAGCTTCCCGCATAACCATGCGGGAAGCTTTTTTATTATATCATCCACATCTTAAGTTGATCTGCTAATTGTTTTACATGTAATTGACCTTCTGCCTTTGGACTGCTAATATAACCGTAGGTCAGCATGGATCCAAATAAAGGATTTATAAACCTTGATATTTTTCCCTTTTCCCCTAAAGATATTGTTATAAGATGCTCATCTCTGTGTTTAATGGTAAAACACAATAATCTTGCCACATCATCACGGGTTTTCGCTTTAAGTGCTAACTTTATTATATCAGGTGATCCGGTCTTCGCCTGCATTAACAATTTTAACAGGGCTGTATCATCCGGTGTCTGTTTTAAATCATGATAAGAAGCTATAACCGGTTTTTTCATACTATGGGATAATCGTATAACCTTTTTATATATCGTTGATTGAAACTCCACATCAATGATATCAGCAACAGGAACAATGGTTTTAAATAATTCATATCTTGTATTTTCTGGTATGAATTTATTCCCTCCCTCTTTTAAACATCTTATAGTGCCAAGCAATGGTTTTGAAAATCGCTTTTTTGCAACTTTAAATATGTTCTCTACATAGCTACTTGAGAGATCCTTAAACATATCAACTCTCAATTCAATAACATCAATTACTGGTAATTCATCAGCTTTTACAAGCTCCACATCCCTGTCTGATATTGCTACTGCTATCATAGGGGTTTTACCCCATTTTTTAACATTCACCTTTGTATCCATAGCTACATCTATTATCCCATATACTTTTAAAATGCAAAATATATAAATCAGAAATGTATTCTTACAGACAGGATGTTTTGAATGAAAGATAACCCTAATTGGTTGCATTTTTTTGTTAACCCAAAGATGCAATAGAAAAGGACACATTCTGCCGGTGCTTTTTTTGGGGGTTGATCTATAATATGATAAAGATCATAGATCTTTTTTTGATTAGGTATACATTTTATACAAAAAAGGAGGTTAAAAATGGAAAAAAGCACAGCTAAAAAATTATTCTGGTGGGGAACATAATATCTGCTGTGATCTTTCTCGGACTTACATATGACACGCTAAAACAACTACCAAAGAGAACAAACAGTACTGATTTGACTCCAGAGGTTATTGCAGGCAAATGGGTGTGGCAGGAAAAGAACTGTAACGATTGTCATACGATACTTGGTATCGGTGGATACTATGCCCCTGATCTTACGAAAGAAGGCAAGCTAAGATCAGCAGATTGGTTAAAGAAATTTTTAAAAGACCCGAAGGCAATTATGCCAGAACCACGTCAGATGCCAAATCAACACCTCACAGATAAACAGATTGATGAGCTTGTTGCATTTCTTCAGTGGGTTTCAACGATACATACAAATGGATGGCCACCACAGCCTGAAGTCGCTCAAAATGAGGCTATAGCATCAGAATCAACTGAAGGTAAACTTTTATTCAGCAGTAATGGGTGTACCGCGTGCCACAAGATCAATGGTATAGGAGGTAATGTAGGACCGGATCTTAGCCATATTGGTTCAACAAAAACACCCCAATGGATAGCACAACAGATTACGGACCCAACATCTCATTATCCGAATAGCCTTATGCCTTCATTTAAAACGCTTGCTAAAACACAACTTGATGAGCTTGTTCAGTATCTTTCAAATTTAAAATAACAGGAGGTAATCATGAAATATCAAACACAAAAGCTTGCTTATCCATATTTTATACTTGCAACACTGCTCTTTGGTTTACAGGTGATCTTTGGATTGCTTACAGGTGCCAAGTATGTCTGGAATGTTGATCCATTAATACATATCTTGCCGTTTAATGTTAGCAGGGAGATACATCATAAACCTGCTTGTAGTATGGTTACTGTTTGGTTTTATGGGTGGTACATATTACATGATACCAGAGGAATCTGAGACAGAATTGTATAGTCCAACATTAGCATACATACAATTCTGGCTATTTACCTTAATAGGTGTATCTGCCATAGTTGGTTACTTATTAGGATGGACATGGGGTATGCCGTTTACAGAACAGCCATTTATAATAAAAGTTGGTATCGTTATAGTTGCCCTTATATTTCTCTACAATATCCTTATGACAGTGATAAAGAGCAAAAAATGGACAACCATTCAGGGCGTTCTGATTGCAGGGCTTGTAACATTGGCTGTTATGTTTTTGTTTGGTATGTTCTTTATGAAAAATCTATCACTGCAGTACTTTTTCTGGTGGTGGGTAATACATTTATGGGTGGAGGGTGCATGGGAGCTTGTTGCAGCTTCACTTATGGCGTTTGTGATGATGAAGCTTACCGGTGTAGATAGGAATGTGGTTGAAAAATGGCTTTATGTAGAAGTAGGTCTTGTGCTATTTACTGGTATTACAGGTACCGGTCATCATTATTACTGGATTGGCACACCTGCTTATTGGCTGTGGTTTGGTGCAATTTTCAGTGCCCTGGAGCCATTGCCAATCTTGTTTATGGTATTTGACACATTAAGGATGGTAAGGGAAAAACATCTTGAAATAAAAAACAGACTTGCAATGGACTGGGCTGTTGCTGGAACCATCATGCATTTTTTAGGAGCAGGTGTATGGGGGTTTGCACAGACATTACCGCAGATCAATAAGTGGACACATGGGACGCAGATCACAGCAGCCCACGGTCATTTTGCCTTTTTTGGTGCGTATGTAATGCTTATAATAACACTTGCTTACTTTATGGTTCCACAGTTAAAAGGATTAAAAGAGTTCAATCAAAAAAAGGGTTTTGCAGTCTTATACATAACGATTTTCTTTATGTTAATGATGGTTCTTGCGCTCACTGTTGCAGGTACAATTCAAGTATACTTCCAACGGGTACTGGGTTTTGATTACCTTACAACACAATCCTACATGCACTTGTGGTATGCTGTATTCTTCGTGAGTGGCATAGGTTTTGTTGCTGGTGCGATATTGTACATTTATGATTTTTTTACACTAAAACAAGCCTGAATACCAGTATCTAACCTTATTTAAAGGGGTTGATTATTAATAATCAACCCCTTTTTAATTTTTTGGGTTATCCAAAGATGCAATAGAAAAGGACACATTCTGCCGGTGCTTTTTTTGGATTAATCTATTGAATTATTCAAAATAAAGCATTATTCTTCTTTTTATGAAAAAACACATCATTACAATAAAGATGCATTTAAAAAACATGCTGGTTTGTGCAGAGAATTATAAGCATGCAGCAGACAAAATTATTCTTTGTGTATCAACAAAGATTGGAAAGAGACTTTCTGTTATATCTCTTGGTCTAACAATTATGTTTGCAGGAGTATTTGCCGGTTGCGTTCACAGGATAGCTACACCTGCGCCAGCGGCTAATTCGGAGCCAGAATATAATACCGCGAGTTCAGAATTATGCTCATCCAGTGGCAAACAATGTGCGGAAACATATTTTATGATCTCTGATTTGAAACTCCACGAGGGCAATATTGATGGAGCAATAAATGAACTTAAAAGGGCTGTTAAGTATGATCCTTCTTCTCCTTATCTGTACCTTTTACTCGCCCGGCTCCATGCCCAGAAACAGTTGTATAAACAAGCACTTGATTATGACAACGAGGCTTTAAAAATAGATAACACCTATCTACCAGCGTTGTATACAAAAGCGGAAATATTGATGAATATGAATCAGAACAGGGAAGCCATTGATATATTGAAACAAATAGTAAAACTTTCACCAGATTCAGAGGATGCATATATAACGCTGGCTTTAACCTTATATCACACGAATAATACTGCAGAAGCAAAAGACACCCTTAAGGAAATGAGTAAACATATACCATCATCTCCATATCCATATTATTATCTGGCAAAGATATCTGTAGATGAAAAGAATTATAAAGAGGCTATAAGTTATTATGACAAGGCGCTTAAAACAGCCCCTGACTTTTACACAGCGTTATATGAAGAAGCAGATGTTTATGCCTATTTAAAGGATTATAATAGGGCAATAGGCATATATCAGAGTATACTGAGTAAAAATCCGGATGAGTATGGCTTATATGAAAAAATAGGGGATTTGTATTTAACTGCTAAAAAATATGTTGATGCATTAAACAGCTATAAAAAAGCAGAGGTATACATCCCGTCTCTCGTACTGCAGCTAAAGATAGGTATGACCTATGTAGAGTTAAAACAATACAATGAGGCAGAACATATATTTAAATCTATTATTGATGCAAACCCTTCGTTTTATAGAGCCTACTATTATTATGGTTTGTTGCTCGCAGAGAATAATAAATATGATAAAGCTATAGAAATTCTAAAAAGGATTCCAGAGAACGATGACATGTATCAAAGTGCGATAGAAGAAATTGCTATTATATACAGTCAGCAGAAAAACAATAAAGAAGCAGAAAAGGTGCTTCTCCCTATAGTAGAAAAATATCCAACGGTTGAACATTATAACCTTTTTGCTTCATTTTTTGCTGAGGATAAGGATTATAAGAGTGCTATAGAAATACTTAACAAGGCTTTAAATAAATTTACAGATAGCCAATCACTTTTGTATCATCTTGGTATTGTTTATGATCAAGCAGGCGAGCAAGAAAATGCAATGAGTGTTATGGAGCAGATTCTAAAGATAAACCCCGATAATGCAGATGCACTTAATTATATTGGTTATACATATGCAGATAAAGGTATAAAGCTTGATAAGGCTGAAAAGTTCATAAAAAAGGCTTTACAAATAAAACCGAATGACGGCTATATAACGGATAGCCTTGGCTGGGTTTACTATAAAAAGGGACTTATAAAAAAGGCAATAGTTACCTTAAAACAAGCTGCGAAGCTCTCAAACAATGACCCACAAATACTTGAGCATCTTGGAGATGCCTATCTTAAAGCAGGGGATAAACACTCTGCTGTAATGACCTTTAAAACAGCTATAAACAGTAAACAGCTCACGGATGATAAGCTAAAGAGGAAATTAGAAAAAAAGCTACAAAAGCTTGGTGCAAAATAACATATAGCTATCAAGACGCTATGGATTTCTTAACCCCGGAAAATACATTTGGAAGAATATAATAAAACAATGCTTTACAAAAAGATAAAGCGCAGGATAGAGATAGCTTTTCTTCTGGTCGTTGCGATAACAGAGTTTCAAATCCAGGGATGTACATTTGCTTTGAAACAAACCCGATATACTACGATGGATGCTTTGATGGAAGCAAGGACCAAAAACAATCCTCCTGTAAATAGCATAAAAGCACTTGCATCTGTTGATCTGAAAGTTCACGATAAAGGAGCTGAATTTCCCGAAGCTATTATAATAAGTAAGAATGCAATGCGACTTGAAACGCTTAATATATTTTATCAACCAGTACTCGTTGTTGTTTATAATGATAAAGCAGCTGTATTAGATGTAAATACNGGTGTATGTAGTGTGGGNTCNGCTGACATATTATATGATTATACACAGATAGATATTAAACCAGAACTGTTTGANAAACTTATAACCGGTCAACTTGTTGGTATGCCTGCAACATTTACAGCTTTTACAAAAAATATTGTAGTAACAGGTAAACATGATGGCTTCATGTGGATTTCGGAATTAAATAGTGATTTGGCTGTTATGTCTACAGCTATAGAAGGTTATAACAACGATTTGCTAACATGTACCTATAAAGACCATGAGTCCATTGATGGGGTAGCTTTTCCAATGCATGTTGCGTGTGAATGGGGGAAGAATAAACTCGTTATCCATTATAGAAAGCTAAAGGTAAATGTAAAGGTTGAGCCATTGTTAGTTGATCCAGACAGATTGTGTGAAAGGCAGTAACACAAACCTCGTTTTGAGGGCAGAAGCGATATTCGGCTTACCCGTTGAGATTCGGGAAAGTAAAGGGAATAAGTGATTTTACCTTATACGTTATATTAGTCCTGCCATTCCGCCAGAGGTGGATCTCCTTCAGTAGCGGAGAAAATGGCAGGGCTTTCTAACGGGGTAAGAATACTATGGGAATCTGTTCAACGTGCTATAGAAAAAAGAACGCTGTAGGTCCCTGAACAACACTAAGTATAAACACCTGTAATGATTGTATCATACATCAATTTTTGCATAGGTAAGGATATGTTTGATACCTATCCCTTTTCTCCAATAAAGTTAAGATTGTTTTATAAGTATAAAATCGTTAAGTCAATGTGGTTTATTGTCTTTTAGATGAAGCTATAAGATGTTCCCTAAAAAACCGTGCTTCGTGGTCTGAAACCACCTCAAAGGTTTTGCCCACGTATGGATCAAAATGACCACAGGGNATACCGATCAATTTGGCATCCGGCATCCTGGCAGCTGTTTTTTTGACAAATTCAAAGGGGATCAAAGAATCCTGTTCACCGGCTATAACCAGAGCAGGGCATTTAACCTTGCGTGCCCTCGTACTTGGGTAATACAAGATCAGAGAAAGCATAGCCCTCGCTGGAGTGGTCATATCCCAATCCATAATAGCTGGTGGAACAATAGACATAACACCATCATAGCAATCCGGCGTTGACAGTATGGCTCTTTCACCTGGTTTACCAAAGGCGGGTATGTAGTAGGGCGAACGAAAGGTGAGCATTCGCCACACATCCCGAAGGATTGCCCCGGTGGNCATGCCTATAAAGCTCCAGCCAAGAACCTTCTTCATATTCCAACTTGATGAAAGCCCGTTGACAAAGGGAACCTGTATAACGATAGCAGCAATGTCGCGTTCTTTAGCTGCTACACAGAGCACATGGCCGCCGCTGTATGATGATCCCCACAGTCCGATTTTGCTGTGATCAATCCACCTGATCCTTCTAACGTATGCAATGGCGGAATGCCAGTCCTGGATGTGTTTTTTGGGCGATATCAAATTGCGAGGATAGCCATCACTGTTGCCAAAACCNCGGTAATCGAACAGTAAAACCGATATACCCTGATTGACAAATTTCTCGGCAAACGGTTCAAGGCCAAAACTTCTCAGCGCACCAAAGCCGTGAGCCATAATAACCACTGGNGGCCTTTCTATGTTGTCTGGTCTGTAGAGCCATGCTACACATCTTTCACCATGACTGATAAACTCAACATCTGTTCTCGTAAAACTCATACTCCATTATCCCT
>JGI24721J26819_10006546_pt1 | contig 11285 bp, 18 predicted proteins | sample YelNatPaOPGAMG01_FD_26819 | JGI IMG/M metagenome (IMG submission 26819)
TCTTTCTTTGTGACAGGTTGTATCGTCCTAATGCTTGAAATTAAAGACCGAGTTAAAGATTAACATCTAATCTTTTTCCATTGTTAAGAAATTTATAAATTTACGCTTATAATAAATTTATATATGATTACCATTCTTGACGAAAAAGAAGTAATAGAAAAGTTGAATGAAACAGAAAGAGACTACAAGTGGTTTATCAAAAACGGAAAAGAATTGAGAAGAAAATATCCAAACAAGTTTGTTGCAATTTTAAATGAAGAGGTTATCGCCTCTTCTGATAAGGTAGAAGATTTATTAAGAGAATTGAAAAAGAAAAAACTAGAAGATGCTATAATTGAATTCATAGAGCCAGAGAATGTGATAATAGTCTACTAGTGAGCAGATGAAAATTCCTTTACTAATAGAATCAAAAACTAAAACTATTGAGGGTATTACTTCTACAGAAAAAAGGATTATACTACCTTTGACGATTGTCGGACGTGGAATAATAAAAACCAAGTTTATAGTTGATACAGGTTCTTCTTTTTCCTTTATAAATTATCCTACTTTCTTACGGCTGAATTTACCAAAGGGAGAGGTTATTGTAAAGGATATGATTATCGGGAATACAATCATAGACCTGCTATCGATACGTAATTTAAAACTCTATGTGAGGAGCGAAGAGGAGAAAGCTATTTCCATCATTACTTCTATTTTATCAGTTGCCCTACCTTCTGAAAAAGACAAGGGTAAAGCTTATGAATTGCCAAATATAATAGGTCTAAATTTTTTAGAAAATCATGGACTTAAATTATTTATAGACATGAAAAATGAAAACTGCTATTTAGAAGTTTAACTTTGATGAAAAGCATTGTTAACCAAGTTTGGAAGTTATCTTACAATCTTCACATTACCAGGAACTATTATCAAGTTGTTTTCTCCTATTCCAATTATGTCTCCGTTTATCTCTGCACAAAAATCTTTTAGCCTCTTAACAACATTCCTGTAGTCTTCTATTGTCGGGACCTTAGACTTGACAAAGACTATGTCTCCGCCTTTTAGAAACTCTAGCACTTTCTCTACGTCCTGCAAACTCTTTATCCCTTCTATTCTCAGGTTGATGTTCGGCTGCAACTGCTCAGGCTCTACTTCTTGAATTTCTGCTTCTTCCTTCTTTGGCACAATCTTCTTTAGGTCGTCTGCCAAGTCGTGTAAGAGCCCCATACAATCACGCTTTCTTTACAATCGGCAATCCTGTCCTTGGATTTTCTTCTACTTTTAAGCCAGCTGGCAAGTCTACTGCTCCTTCAGGATTCTTGGAAAAGAACAATAGCTTACCTCTTTGGTGTAGGTAGTACTTTACGCCTTTACTGTTCGTGTACTCATATGCCATTAAACCGCCTCCTTTAATATATTATTAATTGAATGTAAAAGGTATTAAACTTTTCTTTTTATATTCTTTTCATTTCTTTCATGACCCTTCTCTCCTTGGGGATATACCCTTCTACGTAGCCTTCTCTCAGCACTCCAGAGCCGTAGAAATCATTTCCATGCTTTACAAGGACGAAGTTGCCTATGCTGCAACCTACAAGCTCTCTAGGCTTAGCAGACAAACCTTCAACAAACTTAGAAATGTTCTCTTCATCCAGAACAGCTATGTTTTTGCTTGCAGTTCTTCCAACAAGCTGTGATCCTTCTACCGAGAGTTGGATTTTTCTATTCTTTTTTATAGTTCCAAAGTGCAACAGATAGTCGCTCTTTTCTATAAGCGGTGCAGGCAAGCCTTTTGATGCAAGGAAGATTTTCTGGTCTTTTCTGATGAAAACGTTAAAGTTGTCTAGAGAAATCTCTGAGCCATAGTTCTCTTTTATCAGTTCTTCCACCTCTCTTGGGCTTATTTTTTTAACTTGCATATAAAAAATCCTTCTGTCTGATTGTCGAAAGGATAAACCTTATACAGTCTTTCACCTCTTCTGCAAATCTTGTGCCAGCATACTCTGTCAAGCCTTCCCTGTACTTTAAGCCTGGTACATGAACCTTTTCTACCTTCAATCCAAGCTGAGTTATTGCATAATCTATGACAGCCTCGTTCTCTTCAGGATCTATCGAACAAGTAGAATAGACTATGCTTCCGTCTTCTCTTAACATTTTAGAGGCAGATTCGACCAATGCTTTCTGTAGGTTGGAAAATTTTATGACAGCCTTGTTGCTCCAGAAGAACAGGTTTGTAGTGCCACTGCCTGTGCATGGTACGTCGACAAGAATCTTGTCAAACTCCATGTCTAAGGCTTTTCTTCCGTCGTGCCTGAACACTATTGTATTCGTTACACCCATCTTCTGTAGGTTAGAGCTCAACGCTTTCAACCTCTTTGTCTCCATGTCTACAGCAACTATAAGACCTTTGTTCTGCATGAGCTCTGCCATGAAAGTAGTCTTTGAGCCTGGTGCAGCGCACAAGTCTAGCACAGCATCAGTAGGAGAAGGGTCGAGCAGTAAGGGTGGTACTAGGCTGGAAGCATCTTGGATGAAGTAGTAGCCTAGAAAGTACTCTAAGGTTTTAGAAACCTTTTCTTGAGCCTCGACGAAAAAGGCATTCTTGTACCATGGAACTTCTTCCAGCTTCAACCCTTTCTCTTCCAACCTTTTTCTTAGTTCTTTTGCATCAACCTTCAAAGTATTCGCTCTTATGCACTGTCTTGGACCGGCAGATAAATATTCTACAAGCCTTGGAAATTCGTCTTTCAAGATCGGCCTAAACTTTTCTTCAAAAGACTTGAAGAGCATTGCTCCCATAGTTAAATTTTATACAGCAGAAATAAAATCTTGAAAACTAAAATTTTATTATGAAAAAAGTTGACGTTGAAGAAATAACAGACGATATAATTTATTTTTCCCTTTCAGCTTTCTTAGCACTCTTAGCAACTTTTATTTTTGACGTTCACCACAGCTTTTACAGCAACAGCATATTTCCTCTAAAGTTTATATTCAACTCTCCAGAACCGTACTTGATAGCTGCATTAGGCGGCGGTATACTAGGATTGATATGGATAAAGGTTTTCTTGTTTGCTACACAGAAAGGGACTTTTAACAAGATAAGAAAAAAACTAAGAGGCTAAGCAATTTCTAGCTTCCTTCCTTTTCTTAGAAAATCTTTTGCATACCTGAGCAAGGCTGTTTCTAGCCAGACTAGGTTAAGCTTTTTCTTTTCAGCGAATTCTTTCAAGTCTTTTATCCTCAGCTTTTTCATAGCTGTCTTGACTAATGGAGAAGGTTCTGGGTTTGCTTTTCTCCAAACATCACGCATTTCTCTAAGAAAGACAGAAACTGTCACGTTGCCTATACCCTTTCCAAGTGCTTTCAGCTTTTCTTCCAAATCTTTGCTGTCCTTTGCCATTTCATGCAGCTTGTTTAAACTTCCGTCGTAAAGCTTTTCCAAATTTCCAAAAACTTCTAAAAGCTTATCAGCAGTAGAAAAATCGTACCGGGTATATCCACCCTCATCTAAAATGTCCACCAAGCCTTGCCAACCTGTTTGGAGGATTTTCCTTGCATTGGTAACTCCATGCTTTAAGAAGCAAAAGTAAGTTTTTGTTGCCGAACTTTCTCTTATAGGCTTTGAGTAGAGAATAGAAGCAAGAAACCATTTTGATACTTCTTCATCTTTACCAGGCTTAAGCTGAATCCCAAGCATCTCAGAGTAAGGCTTACCGTATATCCTTACAAATTCCTCTAGCTCCATAATTTATATCATTGATAGAAAAAGTAAAAAGGTTGTAGACGAGCAACTATTCCATACTATCTGCAAGTATACTTGCACAATCAGGACAATTGTACCAAACTTCTCGTTCTTTAATTTCTACGGGAACTTCTCTACCGCAATAATAACACAGACCATTAAACTTAATTTGAAAATCTTTAGGTGCAAATTCAACAAGAATGTATAATCTTTTGATTAAAGAATCGTATTCATTTTTAAAAGTATATTTTTCTATTTCTAAAGCATTGCTCTTTGGTTTATTTTTTATTAGCTCATTCAAATTTTCTATTAACTTGTTTATTTCTTCTTTAGGAGTATCAAAATTTGCTTTTAACTTAAGTTCATGAAAGCTTAAGAAAGAGCATTTATAAACTGCTAGATCACCCTCTCTTTCAATATTATCGTATTTCCCAGGAAATCCTAATTCTTCACAATCCTTACAATTTGTATTAAGAATTTTTAATGCATCTTGGATCGATTTTAACTCTTGCATACTTTAATAATTAATAGAAAAGAATTTATACATGAGGAAAAGATGTATGACATATTTGAACTCTCAGGGGAGATAAAAGCATGAAAGTTAAAGACTGGAATGTATTCTGTAGCACCATAGGAAAACAAGCAAACTTTACACTTTCCCTAGCAATACTAGCAGCTGTAGATTTTGTGCTAGTAAAATACTTGGAAAGGTTTGGCTTTCCTAGCTTGATTGGAACCTTGCTAAAGGCGCTTTGTATAATCTTAGGAATCTACTATCTGGGATATACACTGATACTGACGAAGAGAATTGTCGAGAAAGAGTACAAGTAATTTTAAAGCTTGCGAGCAATTTAGAATTAAGCGGGAGTCCGGTAGCCTGGTCAATCCGACCAGCCTGAGGCGCTGGTCCCTTAGTGGGTTCGTGGGTTCAAAAGCGAAAGCTGAAAATCCCACCTCCCGCATGAGATTCTATTCCTATGCACCAGTCTTTATTAGCTGACAAGACTGGTGTAGAAATATGAAAGTAGATATTCATAACTATGACAAACATCTAGAGTATTTTCTAAAAGTTTATCTAAAGATAGAATAGCAAAGTATGTTGACTGCACAATAAACATAGCTAAGTTTTTGAATAGATCTTTTTCAGAAGTCACGAAAGAGTACATAGAGAAAGTTGTCGGCAAGGCAGAGAAGAATAGAATAGTTTTTGATGAAAAATTTTACAAAACGCTAATATTTTTCATTTACGAAAAAGCGAATAAAAATTTAAGAATTAAACTTAATAAGTTAATTATGAAACTGTTTGTCACGGGGAGTTCTGGATATATTGGAAATGAATTAATAAAACATCTCCATAAAAAAGGGTTTGAAATTGTAAAATATGATTTAGCAATCGGAAGAGATATACTGGATTACAATAAACTTAGACAAATGATGAGCGGTTGTAATGTTGTTGTTCACCTCGCTGCTATAAGAGGCCCTTATGAAAACAAAACATTTTTGGATTATTTTAAAATTAACTGCCAAGGAACATTAAATGTTGCGCAAGCTGCAGTTGAAAACAAAATAAAAAGATTAGTCTACACGAGCTCTACTACTTATTACGGCGTAGAGAAAGGTATACCTTTTATAAGACCAATAAAGGAATCGAATCCAACAATTACTCAATATACGAAACCTGAAGATTTAAGTTGTAGAGATTGTGATATCGCCTATTCAACGAGCAAAGTTATAGCAGAACAAATACTTGCGAACTATGGGTTAACAAAAAAATTGGAAGTTATAATTCTTAGATTAGGGCCGATTGGAGGAAAACCAAACGAATACTGGTCGGTTGACGGAATTACATTGAAAATAGAGAATGCTTTACAAGCTTTAGAATTAGCAATAACTACAAAAAAGAAGTTATGGTACGAGGCCTTCACTATTACTGATGAATTACCAAACGTTGATTTAACAAAAGCGAAAAAAGTTTTGGGATATAAACCGAAATAATAAAAATGTAAATCATAATTCTCAATTTAGCATACTTAAGGTTAAAACTTAAATATTTATTAAGTAACTTATTCTATAAGCTGAGTGCATAGGAATAGAATTTATTGTTCACCTCCCGCATCCTGTTCTATTTATAATTTTTCACTTTCCCCTTCTGACACATTTTAAGATGGAATAGTAAATGTAAAATTTAAAGTAGCTTAAACAAAAAGTCTTTATGGACATTGAAAAAATACGAGAACTTCTAAGTTCTGCTGAAACAATAAGTTTTAGTAAACATTTCTATGAACCCAAAGTACAAATTAGAGGCATCTCAGAAGAAGAAATTAAAAACAATCTAAAAAATCCAGTAAAGTTAATATCATTTGAAGATCAGGGAAGACTTGCGAGGGCATCGATATGCACTTTTATTTTCTAAGTCAAACAAGTACGATTTGAGGATAATAATCTCAATGAAAGGTAAGAATATTATACAAAATATAAAAAGGAGGAAGGTGCTTGAACAATGGTTAAAGAGGCAAAGGTAGATTACGACGAAGAGAATGACATACTGTACGTGTATAGTGGTGAAAAGGCTAAGGATAGTTTGGAAATAGATAATTTTGTGTTAGACATATCTGCAGACAATAAGGTCGTTGGTGTAGAGATATTTAATGCTTCAGTTTTTATTAGCAAATTAAGTGGTATTAAAATAAGCAAAGAAATTTTATCCACGGTAAAAAAAGCGATGATGAGTTTTTATTCAAGTAAGGAACTTTTTTACGTGTTTATAATCATCCCAATCAAAATCGATGGAATAGAAAGGGAAATAAACTTACAAGTTCCAGCCCCAGCTGCTGTAATGGTTGAAGCATAATTACTCATTTGATATTTTATCAGAATCTTTCAGGCTAGAAAAGGATTTAAACATCTAGGCTGAATTCTGAATCCAGAAAGTATGGGAATATGTTACAAAAACTTGTGGTAACACAACATACACAAGTGAAGAGTTAAAACAAGTTGATGCTGGCACATACAAAATTAGAGTTAATTATTATAATTCCAACTATTGCAATGATACACAAAAGTATGTGGAGACTCAGTTTGAAATTCGATAACATTTTGCATTTTTAAGTTTTGCTATCTAAATTTTACTAAAGTGGCTTTTATGTATACTAGTTGGCAAGAAGAGAAAGAAGAACTTGGAAAAGAATTGGTAAAATTGGCATATGAATCACGATGCATCGAGACTATTTTCAACACAAGAGATCCAGAGAAAAGAAGGAACGGCTGGATTCTTAAAAATGGTACAAATAGCATTTATTATATTAACATGAGAAATGCTGGAAATTCAGCTGAGTTTACTTCTAAATTAGCTTATGCTATGGGAAGAGTCTTAGAAGAAGAAGTTAAAAATTATGATTTCGATAATGATGTGCTTGTAGGAGTTGATATGGCAGGTATACCGCTTGTCTCAGCCATTTCAACAGCAATGTATCTTAAAACTGACGGTAGAATTAAAATCAAATGGGGATATACAAGACCTCTTCCTGGAGAGAAAGTTAGAACTGTAGATGATGCAAAAAAGGTTCTTGAAGAATTAAAACAGAAAAAGATTAGTCTAGGAGAGTGGGGAACTCATAATCTAGTCGAAGGAGAACTTTTAGACGGTCATAAAGCTGTTATAGTAGACGATATGGTCACGGATTTGACAAGTAAACTCATCGCAAGAGAAGTAATAAGATACGAAGCTGAAAGACGTGGCATAAGTGTTGTATGCGATACAATTTTAGTAGGTATGGATAGAGAACAGGGTGCTAGTGAAGTAGCAAAGAAAGAAGGAATGAAATTGCATTGTGTCATACCTATGAAATCCAAAGGTATAGCATGGCTTGAGAATGTAATGTTGCCAGAACAATTTAAGCACTTAAGAATGTTTGTTGACAATCCAAGCTTATATCAGGATATAGGTAGAGATCCTACAAAAGATAAAAAGAAAGGAAAGAGTTCTCCATTGATGCAAGAGGCTCTTGAATTAGCAATTAAAAATTATCAAATCTATTGAAAATTAGGATGAGTACAAAATCTATTAAAGTACGACATTTTATCCATCTTATAACCTTTTATTTCCTCAAATGCTTTGCTTTCTAAAAATTTATCCATTGTAAGATGAGCAAAATCTTCATTATGAACTGTGCAAAGACATAGAGTAGGTTCCTCTTCTGTATCATAAACTCTTATGGAAGAAAGGGACTTGCTACACCCCTCTTCTTTGCTACATAACTTACAAACTTCTTGGAGTCGGAAATTTTTATTAAAGATTTTTACATACATTGTTCTGCCATCAGGATCTTCAAACTCACAAACTTCAGTCGCGCCCGGGATTTTCAGTATTACTTTTTTAGGTTCCATTTCCAATTTTTCTAGCAACTTTTTGGTATTTTCTGTAGATCCTGAAATACGGTTCCCAGACCTGTCTCTCTGTACTCTGGGTATAACACCATTGTCCCAACACCAAGTTACAAAATCTTTTGTGTTTTCAATATCTGAGTACTGAGATATTACGATATTTGTTTTTACAGTAATGTCAGGATAATGAGATCGTATATACAGAACATTTTCTAAAGTTTTATCTATTCTTCCTTTATCTGGCCTTTGGTACGTAGGTAACCTAGACCTTTGTCGTGAAGAATCTAAAGGTACATAGCTAAATGTTAATTGGTCTAGCAAATCCTTTTCAAGCAATTCTAAAGTCGATTTTGTATAAACAAGGTTTGAACACATGTTAACAGAATAACCTTCATCTTTGCAAAGTTCTCCAACTTGGATAACATGTTTTGCAATACTAGGNTCTCCACCTGTGAAATGTGCAACATCATAATTTAGATGCCTTTTCATTTCTCTAAGCAATTNTCTTAGTTNGCTTGTAGGTCGCATTTCGACGAGCTTGTTTGAATGAACTTCAGGACTGTAAAAATCTTTNACTTTGTATGCACAAAATTCACATGCTAAATTACAAGCTCCTGTTAAAATGAGTCTTAAACTTCTTTCCTCGTCTAATACAATTTCATCAAATTTTCCTACTGGTGTAACGTAAGTTCGTTCTAGGATTGTTGTCATCAATTAACATTCTCCAAGTTAAACTTATATTCTTAATCTTCTAAAATTTATTCACTTTTCACTTAAATCAAGATATGGAGCTAAACTTTAAACCAATTTGGTTCGATTCTCTAGGCGCAAAATCAAGCTGCACTCTAGTAAAAACTCCAGACGTTAGCATAATAATTGACCCAGGAGTTGCAATAATGCATCCAAGCTTTCCTGCATCTATGGCAAAAAAGATTTGGTGGACTGAATTGGGAAGAAGCTTAATAAGAGAAGCGTGCAGAGAGGCAAGCGTGATGATAATTACTCACTATCATTATGACCATTATTTTCCTCAAGACTTAGGAATTTATAAGAAAAAACTTGTAATTGCAAAAAACCCTAACGAATACATTAACGATTCTCAAAGGAAAAGAGCTTACGATTTTTACCAGAGAATTTTTGAGAAATACGGAAAAGTTAAGCTGGAAGAAGTAGCAACAAAAAGAGAGGCCAAGGATTATCCAAACCCTCTTCAAGACCTGAAGCTTTCTTCAAGAAAAGATTTTGGAAGCTATAATAAAAGAAGAAAAGAATTGCTCAAGAAAGGTCTCGAATCTTTTAAGAGAAGAGTGGAAAGATGGAACAGAGCAAAAGAAATACCAGAAGTTGAGTTTAAGGATTTAAAGATAAAGTGGGCAGACGATGCAGAGTTTGAGTTTGGAGAAACGAAAGTAAGAATAACTAAACCATTTTTCCATGGTATTGAATTTTCTGCAGTTGGATGGGTTGTAGGAGTTGTGATAGAATATGGAGAAGAAAAACTTCTCTACTCTTCTGACTTGAATGGACCTATCATCGAAGACTATGCAGAGTTTATAATCAAAGAAAATCCTGACATACTGATTTTAGACGGACCAGCAACTTACATGGTTCCTTATACTTTGAACTTGATAAACTTAAGAAGAGCTGTTGAAAATGCATGTAAAATAGTAGAGAAAGTTAAGAGCAGTGTTATAATTTATGACCATCACTTGGTTAGAGAGAAGAATTTTATGAATAAAACAAGAAAGGTTTGGGAAGTTTCAAAAAAGTTTGATAAGAAAGTTTTGACTGCTGCAGAATTTTTGGGTAAAAAACCTGTGGTCCTTGCTTAAACAAGGATATAAGCTTTTCTTTCAATCTCTAAATCATGGAAGAAATAGAAAAATTGTTTTATTCTAAAGATATACAAAAGATTGTTAGAAAACTGAGAGATTTAAACGACTTAAAAACAGCTTATGAGTTGGCTGAAACTTATTGTGGCAATATATGTAAAAAGTGGCTTTTAAGCCCTATGGTGAGTTGCGCTTACCAACTATGAAATCTGGAAGTTGAAGAATGAGATTTTAAGAAAGAAACAAACTCAAGGAATATAAACCAAAAATTATACTTATGTGGCAATTGCTCAGGCCAGATGCAATTAAAGCATTGGAAGACCCTCTTGTGAAGAAAGTTTTACCCAGGTATATAAATGTTGCTAAGGACGAACTACCATCAAAGTTCCAGATAGCAAAAAGAATTCCTGTTAAGGGCTTTAGCTGGAAAGAGCATGAAGAAGGAATGAAAAAGTTTCACAAGTTGCAGGAAAAAATAGATAAAGGAAAGACAAGCCTAAAAAAACTAAAAATTCCTAAAACTTCTTTGCTCGACTTGAAAATCTTTTTGGTAAAAGAAATGATGAAAGCTTGTGAGCTTTGTGAGCAGAAGTGCAGAGTGAATAGAATTAAAGGTGAGCTTGGTGTTTGTAAGGTTGGTAAAGAATGTTTGATTTCTTCAGAGTTTGTTCATACCGGAGAAGAAAGCTATTATGTGCCTTCTCACACGATTTTTTTCTGGAGTTGCAACATGCAATGCATTTTTTGTCAAAACTATTCTATAAGCCATAGGCTAGAACCAGGAATTAAAGTAGACTCTGATGTTTTGGCAAGGATTGTAGAAAAAAGAAGGGTTGAAGGGTGTAGGAACTTGAACTTAGTTGGAGGTGAGCCTACGCCAAGCTTGCTCTGGATACTAGAGACTTTAAATTTTTGTGAAGCAAACACGCCTGTGCTGTGGAATAGCAACATGTACATGTCAGAAAAGACCATGAAGATCCTTGATGGTATAGTAGACGTTTACCTAACAGACTTTAAATTTGGTCCTGGAGACTGTTCTAAAAAGCTCACCATAGCAAAAAACTATTGGGATGTTGTAACTAGGAACCATTTGATTGCTGCTAGCCAAACTGAACTAACAATTCGTCACCTAATCCTTCCAGATCATGTCGAATGCTGTAGCTTTCCAATTCTTGACTGGATTGCGAGAAACGTAAAAGACAAATGTCTAGTAAACGTGATGGATCAATATTATCCATGCTATAAGGCAAGCGATTTTCCAGAAATAGACAGAAGAATTTCTCCTGGAGAGTATGCTGCAGTTCTTGAAAGAGCAAAAAGGCTAGGAATAAACGTTAAAGACTAGATTAGAACTT
>JGI24721J26819_10006549_pt1 | contig 11284 bp, 12 predicted proteins | sample YelNatPaOPGAMG01_FD_26819 | JGI IMG/M metagenome (IMG submission 26819)
GGATCGAAAACAGGAATATTTCGTGGTCCTCACCCTCACGGGCGCCAATGAAGTCATCACCAGAAAAGTTGTCACCGTAGGACTTTTGGGCTTGAGCCCAAGTTCATCACGCGAGGTTTTCGCGGAGGCCATAACGGGCTTCTTCTCCTTTGCGCGAAAGGGGGCTTCTTTCTTAAGGGAATACGTCCCTTTTTTCGCGAAACTAAATTTAGGTGTGCCGCTTTTTGAAAGGGTCTCTCTATGGAGAATGAGAAAAAATACTCCCTGGATGTGTTCGCGTCAAAAAATCGTGCGCTTAAATCCAAGAATAATGGGGAGTGCCCGTTGACTTCGAAGAAAAAGATAGAGGATAATTAGGAAAGATCGAAAGGATGCGGGGGCTTTAGATGGATGAGTTTCAGGAGATANTAGAAAGAAGCGAAGTAAAAAGAAGGTGGGAAATAGGGGAAAAATACGAAGTAAAGATAGTAGGAAGGTCAAAGGAGCATGCATACGTAGACTGTGGTGACAAAAAAGAAGGCCTTATAAGGATAGAGGAGTTCATAGACCAAAAAGGAGAGGTTTCTCTGAAAGAGGGTGAAACTGTAGAAGCTTACTACATTGGGACAAGTGGCGGTTTTAGAATCTTTACACACTTATGCATGGGTATTCTACCCTGGACCTTAAGAGAATAAGGGATGCTTACGAGGAGGGAAAGCCTATTGAAGGAAAGGTTATTGCCCAGAAGAAGGGGGGGTTTGAGGTAGAGATCGGAAAAATAAGGTGCTTTTGTCCATACTCACAAATTGGAGAAAGAGGTGAACTCGCAGGGGACTTTGTCGGAAGGACCATGAGTTTCAAAGTACTGGCATTTGAAGATGAAGGAAAAAATGTTGTGCTTTCGAGAAGGGTTTTACTGGAGGAAGAAAGAAAGGAAAGGATAGAGAGACTAAAGGAACAAATAAAGGAAGGCTCAGTAATAACCGGAAAGGTCAAAAGGATAGGAACGGGGGGAGCTACCATAGATTTAGGAGGTGTAGAGGCATATCTTCCAAAAAGTGAGATAAGCTGGACCTACGTTAAAGAACTAAAGGACTTTTTCTCAGTTGGCGAAAGTATAGAGGCAAAGGTCAAGGAGATTGACTGGGAAAATAAAAAAATTGTCTTGAGCCTCAAAGAACTCTCTGAGGATCCGTATGCCCTTTTTTCAAAGAAGTATGGGAAGGGGAGTATAATCGAGGGCACTATCAGTAAGGTTGAACCCTTCGGAGTATTCGTTTCACTTGTGGAAGGGGTGGAAGGGTTCGCTCATATATCTAAATTGGGTAAGAAAGGGATGGTAAAGGACTTGTCAAAGTTTTTCAAGGAAGGTGAAAGGCTAAGGGTGAGGATCCTCGAAATTGACCTTGCGAAGAGAAAAGTATTCTTGCAGGTGGAAGAGGAGACTACAGGAGATATAGAGTATCCTGAATTTGGTGAAAAACTGGAATGCAAAGTGGTGAAAGTTTTGCAAAAAGGACTTTTGGTTGAGACACCCTCAGGCGTTCTTGGTTACATACCTGAAGGAGAATTGAACGTAAGAGGAGAAAANGCGAAATCGAACCATTANAAGGAGGGAAAAAATCTCAGGGCTATAGTTCTTCAAGTCGATCGGGAAAAAGGCAAGATACTTCTAAGCGAGAAGAAAGTAGAGGAGTTTGAAGAAAAAGAGGCTTATCGCGCATATAAAGAAAAGGTGGAGAAGGAGACATCCTCCTTCGGTAGACTAAAGGATCTATTGGAAGAAAAATTAAAGTAGCTGAGAGGTCCTTGAGATGCCGAGGTGTGAATATGCTTTATCTGTGACCTTCCTTCCTTGAGGTGTTCGGATTAAGAATCCCGATTTAAGCAAATATGGTTCCAGTACTTCGACAATCACGTCAGGTTCCAAAAGGAGGGTGGCAGAAAGGGCCTCTATCCCAACGGGACCTCCCTTATAGTTCAGGATGATGGCCTTCAAAAGTTTTCTATCCAATTCACCCAAACCCTCATTATCTATTCCTTCCAATTCTAACGCATCTACAACGACTGACCTTGTTATATGTCCCTTAGCTTTAACCTGCGCGTAATCCCTAATCCTTCTTAAGAGTCTGTTTGCAACCCTTGGGGTGCCCCNTGCCCTTCTTGCTGTCTCTAATGCTGCATCCTCGTCTATTGAGACATTAAGTATCGATGCCGACCTCTTTACAATCTTCATAAGCTCTTNTTCATCGTAAAAATCGAGGTCCCTTATAATGCCGAACCTTTCCCTAAGCGGAGAAGAAAGGAGNCCNGCCCTTGTTGTGGCACCGATCAATGTGAACCGCTCGAGCCTAAATCTGTGGGTTCTCGCATGTATACCTTTATCGAAAACGAAATCGACAGCGAAGTCTTCCATGGCAGGGTAAAGAAACTCTTCGACAACTTTTGGAACCCTATGGATCTCATCTATGAAAAAGATATCTCCCNTTTCAAGGTTCGTAAGAATACCCATGAGGTCGCCGCCTTTCTCAAGAGCAGGGCCCGAGGAGGTAATGATACGCGCCCCCATCTCGTTCGCAATTATATGTGCGAGCGTGGTCTTTCCCAATCCTGGAGGTCCATTGAGAAGAACATGATCTAACGGTTCATTCCTCAATAGGGCGGCCTTTATAGCGATTCTTAATGTNTCCACCACCCTCTCCTGGCCTATGTACTCGGATAGAAATTTGGGTCTAAGAGAGAGTGACTGTTCGTCTTCTCGCTCCTTCTTTAAAAGATCGATCGTTGTTAAGTCGTCGGTCATTTCTTCTGCCCCCTATACACTTCTTCGAAAAGCTCTTCCGAGCTTGATATAGAAGGGTTTCTCTTCAGAGCTTCCTCTATCATTTTCCTTGCCTCGGAGACTTTGTGGCCCAGCCTATTTACNAGGACGTGTTCTACCTCCTTTTTGAAATCTTCTTGAATAGGGGGAGGGATTTTCACATCCGGAGAGAGTGCATATTTTGCAACCTTTCCTCTGAGGGTTGCTATTATCTTTTCAGCCTTTCTCTCCCCAATGCCTTTTAGAGATTTTAGAGCTTTCACGTCACGATTTTCAATGAACCTTGCGATCTGATTGGCTGGCAAAGCGAGTGCTTTTATAGCTGCATGTGGTCCTATGTCCTCAACGGATATGAATAGCTCGAAAAAGTCTCTATCGAGCTCCCTTGTGAAACCAACGAGGACAGGTTTTGGATGTCTCTCGGTCTGGTTATAAGATATGTAGAGAGTTATGTTATCACCTTCCTTCAATGTCCCCCTTATCTCCTGCATAACGTAGACAGGAAGATGAACCTCGTAACCAACTCCTCCAACAAGAATAGTCGCGCGGTCATTGTCGAGGCTCAAAAGCTGGCCACTTAAGTATCTTATCATCTTTCTTTTTTCTGCCGTAGCCTATAAAAACCTGCTATTGCCGCCGCTATTGCATCTGAAGCGTGGGAAGAGGGGATCTTGCTAATACCTAATATTCTCTTAACCGCTTTCCTAATCTGTTCCTTTGGAGCATTGCCGTAGCCGACAATCGCATTTTTTATTTCCCTCGGTGTCATATCAAGATATGCGACATTCTTCTGAAAGATTGAGAGGTAAATAACTCCGAGCACCTCTCCGAGAATTATCCCAGCTTTTGGATACCTAAGTAGGGAAAAAGCGTTCTCCACTGCCACAAGATCAGGTTTTATCCTCATTAGGAGTTCCTCAAACTTAAAGTAAAGTTCACCAAGTCTTTTTGCTTTGTCNGAGGTTGGATTCGTCTTTATATAGCCTTTCTCGATTACATCAAAAGAGGAATTTTTGATGAGGATTGCCCCGTATCCAGTGGAGCTAAGTCCGGGATCTACTCCTAAGACTATCACTTCATGAAAATCATAACAGTTAAGGAGAGTGATGTAAATATGGTTGATTTTTTCTTCCCAAACCCTTATAAAGATAAAAGGCCAGTGAAAAAAGACGTCATCCTGGGTAAAGAAGGCTTAGAGAGGGTTATAAACCGTGTCTGTTACGAGATACTCGAAAGAAATCAAGGATCTGAGAATCTGAGCCTAATAGGGATAAGGACAAGGGGGGTTCCAATAGCTTTAAGAATAAGNGAGCGGATAAAGGAGATTGAAAATTTCGAAGTCCCCTTTGGGATTCTCGATATAACTATGTACAGGGACGACATATTTAAGCTCAAGTCTCCGATGGTTAGAAAGACGGAGATCCCTTTCGATGTGAATAACAAGGTTCTCGTTCTCGTGGACGATGTAATACATACGGGAAGGACAACGAGGGCCGCAATAGATGCTATTATGGACATCGGAAGACCTAAGAAGATACAACTTGCCGTAATAGTGGACAGAAACGAGCGAGAGTTGCCTATTCACCCTGACTACGTAGGTATTACATACAGAGTATCAAAGGGGGAGGAAGTACTTGTTAGGCTTAAAGAGGTCGATGGGACTGACGAGGTTATAGTAACGAAAAGTTCCTAAACATGGAATGGAAAAGGAAGGATCTTCTGGGTATAAGAGAGTTATCGAAGGANGAGATACTTCTTGTACTTGAGGTAGCAGAGTCCTTTAAGGAAGTCTCGAAGAGAGATATAAAGAAAGTCCCTACCTTAAGAGGCAAGACCGTAATCACGCTCTTTTTTGAGCCAAGTACGAGAACGAGAACCTCATTTGAAATAGCAGCCAAAAGATTGAGCGCAGATACGATAAATATTTCGGCAAGTACAAGTAGTGTTACAAAAGGGGAAACTTTGAAGGATACAGCTTTGAACCTTGAGTCAATGCGGCCCGATGTCATCGTAATAAGGCATAGTTATCCAGGTGCTCCACACCTTTTGGCGAGGATTCTCAAGTCCTCCATTGTAAANGCCGGAGATGGGGTACATGAGCACCCCACACAGGCACTTCTCGATTTGTTCACAATAAGGGAGAAAAAGGGGAGAATCGAAAACCTCAAGGTGACCATAGTAGGAGATATAGCCCACAGCAGGGTGGCAAGATCGAACATATACTGTCTCAGAAAGTTTGGTAACGAAGTAATATGCTGCGGACCACCAAGCTTGATCCCCCCTCATCTTGATTCCCTCGGTGTTAGAGTAGAATATAAACTGGAAAATGCGGTGAGAGACGCGGATGTTATAATGGCACTAAGAATCCAGAAGGAAAGAGGTGGAATAAGCAGCATCCCTTCTGTGAGAGAGTATGCATCCCTTTACGGACTAAGAAAGGAACACGTTTCAATGGCAAAGGATGATGTCATAATCATGCATCCTGGGCCTATGAACAGGGGGATAGAAATAATGGATGAGGTCGCTGATGGTCCTTATTCAGTTATCCTGGACCAGGTCGAAAATGGCGTGGCTGTGAGAATGGCGATACTCTATCTTCTACTCGGTAAGGGCGAATGAGGATTCTGATTAGGAGAGGAAGGGTAATAGATCCTGCTACAAACCATGATGCTGAAAAGGACGTACTTATAGAGGAAGGGCGGATAAAAAGGGTCGCAAAAGATATAAATGTGAGAAGAAGAGACAGAACCATAGTTATAAATGCAAAAGGCCTGGTGGTCTCTCCGGGTCTTATAGATATCCACTGCCATTTAAGAGAACCAGGCTTCGAGTTTAAGGAGACTATANAGACAGGTACACTTTCCGCGGTCAAAGGAGGCTTCACATCTCTTGTCTGCATGGCCAATACTGATCCTGTAAACGACAATAGGAGTGTCACCGAGTTCATACTGAGGAAAGCTAAAGAAGAGGGATATTCCCGGGTTTTCCCCTGCGGAGCTGTGACCAAGGGTACAAAGGGAGAGGAACTTGCTGAGATAGGTGAGATGGTCGCGGCAGGAATTGTAGCTATTTCTGATGATGGTAGACCTGTGAAAAACGCCTCCGTTCTGAGAAAGGCCCTTGAATACATAAAGATATTTCCAATTCCTCTCATTTCTCATTGCGAGGACCCAGATCTCTCAGTAGGATGTGTGAATGAGGGGTTCTTTTCCCTCATCACAGGGCTCGAAGGGAATCCGGACATAGCTGAGGAGCTGATGGTGATAAGGGACATAAGAATTGCGCGCTATGTAAATTCAAGAATCCATATAACCCATTTATCTACAAGGGGAAGCGTTGAGGCTATAAGGGAGGAGAAAAAAAGATTCAATAAAGTTACTTGTGATACTTGTCCCCATTATTTTACCCTTACTGAGGAGTCTATACTTTCCTTCGATCCCAATTTCAAGGTCAACCCACCACTCAGGTCAAAAAGTGATGTGGAGGCAATAAAGGAAGGTCTAAAGGAGGGTGTGATTGACATAATCTCCACAGATCATGCACCCCATGAGATGGCTTCAAAGGATTTAGAGTTTAACATCGCTTCGTCTGGGATTTCAGGTTTAGAGACCGCTTTAGCCCTTTCCCTTTCCCTTTACCACGAAGGGGTCCTTGATCTCAAGGAGCTTATAAGGAAGTTGACAATAAATCCCGCAAGACTCATAAATCAACCGTACGGGATGCTCTGTGAAGGGGCAATAGCTGATGTCATAGTTTTTGATCCATATATGGAGTGGGTGGTAGACAGAGAAAAATTCGCGTCAAAAGGAAAAAATACACCCTTTCACGGGTGGAAACTAAAGGGAAAGAACCTTCTTACCATACTTGATGGAAAAATAGTATACCATGACCCTCATTTGCCAATTGATTCGTGATGGAAAAGGAGATTATCATTGATAGCCATTCCCATTTCGGCCCTTCTCTCTCCTTGGGCATTGAGGTTACAACTTCTGAACTTATTTCCCAGATGCGAGGGTCTGGTGTCTCCTTCGTTGTCATAATCCCCTTTCCTTCCACAGCAATTGCCTCCAATGAGATAAACGTCCGAACTCTTGAAGAATCGAAGAGAGTAAAGGCTTTTATCCCTTATCACTACATCAGAGAAGAATTTGACAAGGAAGATTTTAATCCTATTCCTCATGGCTACTATGGAGCCAAGTGGCACTGGATGCGTGGAAGGCAGGATTTTGCTTCGAATTATTCTGTACTTAATGAGGAAAAGCTGGCCAGCTTGATAGAAAAGGTAAGACTAACCGGTAAACCTTTGTTGTTCGAGGAGGAATTGAGATTTACTGAGATGTTCGTAGATATGGCAAAAGACTTAAACATCATAATTCCCCATCTTGGATTACTCGGTGGAAACCCTTCCGATTTTTTGAATGCATTCAGAAAAAGGGAAAATGTGTACTTCGATACATCCCTCGCGGAAGAAAAAACGATTTACGAGTTTTGCAAAAAGATAGGCCCTCATAGGATACTTTTTGGATCCGATGTTCCTTTCGGAAATATGAGGGGGGAGTTAAAAAAGATCATGGCGCTTCCTTTTTCCAGTGAGGAGAGGTCTCTCTTACTTTACGAGAATTTTTTAAGGCTGACAAATTACGAGGTTGAAAAATATGAGAAAGACTCTTGACTGTGCGGAAAATATGGGGGATGATATAAAAAGGGGGTGATCCTATGATTAAAACGAGAAAAGAGTTCCTTGAAGCGCTCATGAGGATGGCTGACCTTAAGGACTTGGAGCAGGCGGACAGGGTAGCACGGGCTTTTATAGCGCTTACAAAATTGATAATAGGTCCTGAACTTTCTCAAGATCGCAGAGGTTTCTCCTCCAGATCTTAAAGCTGGCTGGGAGTTTGTTAGGACTGCCCAGCTCGATGATTTTGAGAGAGACGAGAGATTGATGGAGATTGGAGAGGTGGAGGAGAAAGCGGAAGCAGTTTAAAAAGGTTTTCAGCTTGACTTCTTTTTGATTTGCTGGGTATATATCTATGTGCCATCAGAGAAATCTGAGAAAACTCTTGTTACATACTCGGAGAAGCTCTCCGAAGTAATATACGACGAAACCCATCCTTTTAAGCCGCAAAGGGCAAAGGTATTTATCGAACTTTTAAGAAGGTACAGCTTAATTGATGACCTCTTGGACAGAATAATTGAACCCACATATATTGAAGAAAGTATCCTTTATCTCTTCCATGAAAAAGAATACGTTGAATTGCTCAAAAAAGCAGATATCGATTTCAGTTTACAAGCCTATGAGAGAGGATTAGGAACGGAAGACAATCCTGTTTTTAAAGGAATGTTCGAATTCGCTTTTGGATGTGTGGCATGCACTTATACCTGTTTTGATGAGGTTTTAAGAGGAAATGTCAATTTTGCCTTCAATCCTCTTGGAGGCTTTCATCATGCAGAGAAGGGCCAGGCAATGGGATTTTGCTATCTTAACGACATAGCGGTAGTTGGTAAATACTTTCAAAAAATGGGAAAAAGAATAGCAATTATAGATCTGGATGCACACCATGGAAACGGAACACAGGACGCATTTTATGAGGATAACGACGTTCTAACCATTTCTATTCATGAATCTGGGACGACCCTATTTCCCGGTACAGGTTCCGAAAGTGAGCTGGGAGAAGGGGAAGGTTTCGGTTTCAATGTAAATATTCCCCTCCTTTCTGGATCTGATGACGATGTATACCTCTTCGCATTAGATTCTGTTGTTCCTCCATTAATTGACGCATTTTCTCCAGATCTCATGGTTGTGCTTTTGGGAACCGACATGCATAGGAACGATCCAATGTCCCACTTAAATGTGACCGCAAATGGGTTCAAAAAAGGTTTAGAAATCGTTCGCGGGCTTTCAGAGGGAGTTATAGGACTGGGCGCTGGTGGTTATAGCATAAGTAAGTCACCTGCCCTCTGGGTTGTTGCATTCTCGGTTTTTACAGGAAGACAGATAGTCGATCAGTTCGCGGGTGTCGTTGGCGGAATGATGTATGGCCCAGAGGTTGACCTTATGGAGTTTCTCGATGAAAGGTTCAACGTAGAAGAAGGACTTAAGAAGCGGTGCATGAGAGCAGCGGAAAGAGTTGTTGAATTCATAAGGAAGAACGTCTTTCCTGTTTTAGGTGCAAAATGAGATCTGTTTGTGAACGGATTCGAAATTGAGAAAGGTAGAAACATGTGGAAAGGAGGAATCGGATGAAAATCTTGATCTTCCTTTTGATCCTCCTCGTTCCCTTTGGCATTGAGGCTAAGGGGACCTTAAGCGAGGCCACGAAGGCCTGTATCGAATGTCACGAGATTATAAATCCCGGAATAGTAAATGACTGGAAAAAATCGAAACACTACGAGATTGGTTCTATTGGATGCGCTGAATGTCATACTGGAAAAGAAAGGCCTGACTCGTTCCCACACAATGGTTATATGGTGCACAAAGTGGTCTCTCCAAAGGACTGCGCCCTTTGTCACACCGTTGAAGCCAAAGAATACGAGAATAACATCATGTCGCATGCTTATGAGAATCTAATGNATAATAGCCTCTTTAAAGACTTGGCAAGGACCGTGAACCATTTTGNGGAAGGTATTCTAACGCAAGAAGACTCGTGTCTATCGTGTCACGGGACGAATTTGAAAGTGGATGGACTAAAAGAGCGGGAGACATTTTTTGGAAAAATGGGGTTTGTTTCATTGGATGGTTGGCCGAACACAGGTTCAGGTCGTATAAACCCAGACGGCTCAAAGGGTTCCTGTTCGGCTTGTCATGCAAGACATAGCTTCTCTGTTGGGATTGCGAGAAATCCCGCATCATGCTCGAGATGTCATAAAGGACCAGATGTTCCTGCTTATAAGATTTACGTTGTGAGTAAACATGGCATCATATATGAGTCGAGAAAGAAAGGGATGAACCTGGAATCTAAACCTTGGATCCTGGGTAAAGATTACAATGTCCCAACCTGTGCAACTTGCCATATAAGTGAGGTAAGGGTGAATGGGGAAATTATGGTAAAAAGGACTCATATGATTGCTGACAGACTGAGCCACAGGCTTTTCGGCATTCCATATGCCACAAATTACCCAAAATCTCCGGAAACTTACAAGGCTAAGAACAAATTAGGACTTCCACTTCTGTCGGAATTGAACGGCGAGCAATTAGCCGAGTACGTGATCGACAAGGAGGAACAGTCGAAAAGAGAAAAGACCATGAAATCCGCGTGCTTGGCCTGCCACTCGTCTTCCTTTGTTCACAGGCATTTTTTGAGGATTGGGGAGGCGATCAGTACGACAAACAAAATAGTGAAGGAATCTACGGATCTCCTTATGTCCTCATGGAAGAGGGGCCTTGCGAGTCAAGAGAATGGCATTTTCAATGAGGTCATTGAAAGGTTCTGGGTGGAGAAGTGGCTTTTTTACGGAAACTCTGTGAGACTTGCCTCTGCTATGGGAGGAGCCGATTACGGTGTCTTTGAAGGTGGAAGATGGAACCTGACGTATGCACTTCAAAAAATGAAGGAATGGATGAAAGTTTTATTTTTCTTGACCGAACCAAAAAAAACTGGTAACTAAAATACGTCAATTGGGTTTTGCCTTCAAGGGAAGAGGGGTGAAAATCCCCCGCTGTCCCGCAACTGTGATGGGCTTTAAGGCCTCACAGAAAAGCCACTGTGTAGGGTAATACCTACATGGGAAGGCGTGAGGCCACATCCCTAAGCCAGGAAACCTTGGGCAAAGCCTAAGTTGGCACCAATCCTTACGCGGATAAGGAGGTGTCTCATGAAAAGGTTTCTCATCTTTCTCATTCCCTTCATTCTTTTCCCCAGCATGAGAGGTTACACGGAGGAGGTTTATAGACTTGATGAGATTGTCGTCTCTTCTACAAAGGCACCTGAAGAGAGGGCGGAAATACCGAATGCGATTGTTCTTAAGAAATCTGAAGATGTGGAAACATCTGGTGCGAAGACGATTGGAGAGCTACTGGCGAATGAGCCAGGGATCGACTGGCTCACATACGGAGACTATGGAGGAGCATCCCAGAGTCTGTGGATCCGCGGCGTCCGTGCAGATGGGACTCAAGTCTTCTTAAACGGTGTAAACGTGAACTCTCCATCCCTTGGAGAGGCCGACCTATCGAAGATCCCCCTTGAAAATATAGAAAAGATAGAGGTTGTAAAGGGGTCAGGATCTTTGCTCTATGGAAGTGGTGCTATTGGTGGGATAGTCAATATTTTTACGAAGGAACCGAAAAAAGACAAGGTAGATTTGAAGTTGAAGGCTGGCTACGGAACGGAGAAAACCTACAGGCTCTCATTTGAGCATGGTCGGTTCCTTAAAGGACCTTTCGGCTACTACATTACAGCAGGAAGAACCGAGACGGATGGATTCAGGGAAAATGGAGATCTAAGACAGAATGATGCCTCGCTAAAACTCCTACTGGACAAAGGTGAC
>JGI24721J26819_10006552_pt1 | contig 11281 bp, 12 predicted proteins | sample YelNatPaOPGAMG01_FD_26819 | JGI IMG/M metagenome (IMG submission 26819)
CCGGCCGTGCCTGGTCGCGCACGCTCCCCACGTTGTTGTGGCTGGCGAGCGGCCTGTTGCTCGCCTTCATTGTGTTGCCGCTCCTCCGTTTGGCGACCACCTCCGGTTGGACCAGCTTGACAACCGCCGCGAGTCAGGCCGAAATCAGAGACGCCATCCTCCTTAGTATGAAAGACGCGGCCTTCACCGCCGTCATCGCCATGGTACTCAGCACGCCTCTTGCCTACCTTCTCGCGCAGAAGCGGCTGCCGGCAGCGGACATAGTGCAAGCCCTCGTAGACCTACCCCTCGCCGTTCCGCACACGGTTGCTGGCATCGCCCTGTTATTCCTCCTGGGCCGCCGAGGCTGGATCGGCGCACCAGCAAGCCACATCGGTGTCTCATTCTACGGATCTCAGTGGGGGATCATCGCGGCTATGCTGTTCGTGAGCGTGCCGTTCGCGGTAAACAGCGCCCGCCTCGCTTTTGAAGCGATCGATCCCACCCTGGTAAGCGCCGCGCGCAGCCTTGGCGCAACTCGCACGCGCACCTTCACGACTATCGTTCTGCCGCTCAGCCTGCGCGGAATCGTCAGTGGCGCGGTGCTCGTCTACGCACGCGCTTTGGCCGAGTTCGGCGCCGTGGTCATCATCGCTTACTATCCCGTCACGGCACCGGTAGAAATCTACGATCTCTTTTTGCGCACGGGCCTCTACCAGGCAGCTGCCACCTCCGTTTTACTCCTCTCCGTCGCGCTCGCCATCTTCGTTGTGCTGCGCACTTTAGCCACCGGCCGTTGGCTCTGGGTTGCCAGTCGTGAACGCCACTGACACGTCCTTGATCGTCACTGGCCTGCGGACGCGGGCGGGCTCATTCGCACTTGGCCCGATCGACTGCGCCGTTGCCCCCGGCCGCGTCCTAGCAATCCTGGGACGCTCGGGAGCTGGCAAAACGATGATCCTCGACACGATCGCTGGACTGCGATCGTCCACAGAGGGCCGTATCTGGCTAGCCGGTCGCGAGATTACTCACTTGCCGCCGGAGCAACGGCGGGTCGGTTACGTCTTTCAGAACGCGGCTCTCTTCCCTCACCTGACGGTAAGGCAGAACGTGAGTTTTCCTCTCCGCGTTCAGCGCCGACGCTCACCCGAGCTCACCGACCTCCTCCTCGAACGCTTCGCTATCACTCATCTTACCGAGCGCACACCTCACACACTGAGCGGTGGCGAGCGCCAGCGCGTTGGACTGGCACGGGCGCTCGCTGCTCAACCCGATCTCTTCCTCCTCGACGAACCGCTCTCCGCTCTCGATCGCCCGGCGCGCGATGAGCTGCGCGGCGTGCTGCGACAAGTCTTCAGTGACCTTGCTATCCCGGCAGTCTACGTCACTCACGACCGCGAAGAGGCTCTCGGTTTCGCCGACGAGATCGCCGTCGTCGTCACTGGCAAGCTCCAGCAGTTGGCTCGTCCAGAGGAAATCGTTCACCAACCGGCGGACCCGACCTGCGCCGAGCTCATTGGGTGGTCACACCTGGGTTCGGCAACTCTGCGGAGCGGTCAGCTTGAGGTTGTTGGCCAGATGTTACCCCTTCAGATTTATGGCTCTTCCCTGGACGGACCGGTCGAGGTTTTCTACCGGCCCGAGGCACTGCTGCTGGCCGACGATGCTTTAACCGTTTCCGAGAAGTTGCGTTGCCCCTTGACCGTCGAGCAGATTTTGCCCACCACCCCCCTCGCACGAGTGACGTTCGTCGAGATCTCTCCGTTGACAGCCCTCGTGCTGAATCGCGACGTACAGCGGCTACACCTGCGCGCCGGGACAACCATCCCCGTGGGATTACCTCCTGACTCTCTCCGCCTCTTCCCGCGCGGCAGCGCCTGAACCTCCGTTCACTCTGAGCACGACGTATGCGTTGCCGCGGACCGCCGCGAGCACACGATGGTTGGCCGACGCGGGGAGTGGCACTGGCTCCGGCTGGACTTCGCCTTGTGGATGGGCTGGAGTTGCCCCACACGGTAGCAGCACTGTGGTTACTGGCGCCCGCAACGGGCCACACGAGCGCGTCGCAAGAGACGAAGGCGAGGATAACCAGGGCGCGCCCGAGCTCCCGGGCGCCCGTCGAGCTCACCTATCCCCCGGAGATCTCTTGCGACCGGAAGATTTCTGCCGGCTTTGCGACGCGAAGATTTCTGCCGGCCATTCAGCCATGTAGCGAGGGGCGACAGCCTTCAGCGACTCCACTCGGCCATTTGCTGTCGCCCCTCGCTACATCACTCGAACAACGCTCGAAGTTTACTGAGCAGCCATAACCGTCACAGCCACCGTATGACTCATGTAAAGCGTCTTGCCAACCTTGTAGATGGCTATGAACACGAGCTTACGGACTTCCTTTGTCTTGGTCGCTCTTGTCTTAATCGCTTTCTCGAAAGTGCCGGTCTTGCTGACNATCGTGCTNCCCATCTTCCGCAGCCGCTTGTGCAGCCGTTTCCCAATCACACGGTAGATGGTCACGACCTTATCCTTGCTGAAGAAGTGCTCAACCTTGCCCTTCAGGACAACGTCCTTCCCGGCCTTCACCTTGGCCGTGTTCGCCCTGAGCAGAACGCTAGGCTTCGTGGACCTCTTCGTGGACCTCNTCGTCATAGCGGANGCCATCGGCACAGCTACCAAAGCGACCACGGCCACAGCCACGACGAGGCTGAGCACCCGAACGAGCCGTCCTCGATTCATGAGAAATCACCTCCTTTCTCGACCTTGGCAACGGAGCCGCTCCCGCGCACACGCTGACNGCGGCGACGCCGTTGCACCACACGACGTTCATTGAGTGAGACGCAACAACCGCTCCAGTGTTAACAGCATTTTTCGCAATGACGGTTTTCCGCCGAGTTGACGTGGGGGTGAACCAAGCACGGTTACAGCGCTGCTCACCCAGGCTGAATCATCCCCCCAACGACCTGTCACGGCCTGCCATGTTCGCCCTCTGGTTGTGACAGCCTGTGCGGCAAAGTCACGAGCAGTGCCGGGCAGTTCCCTTCTTCAGCGGACCGGCGTTCTCGGGTCCACCAGCCGATCAGCCTTCCCGGGATCACCCTTCCCAGGCGGCCTGCGTGAGGCCATCGCTCGCGCGACCAGCCGTAGAATGACGAGCTGTCGCTACGGCAACCGGCCTGTGCTTAACGACCGCTTAACGCTCCTTCTCACACAGGTCCGCCACCTGGTCCGCAAGCCGGGTAACATAGGCAACGTAACGGAACACTCTATCGCTGACCGGAGCAGCGCCGATGCGCTCGTGGCCACAAGCGAGCGCTCGGCCAAGCTCGACAATCACCGTGTGGCTGGTCACCAGGAAGATCCCATCAAATGGACAAGGGTTATGCGCGGCATACAACTGGTAGAGCGGCAGAGCCCGGGGTCGGTACCCGACTCAACGGCGTCGACATCATTTGAGCATCTCTACCGCGAGCAAGCGCCCGTCTTGTACAGGCTCGCCCTTCGCTTGCTTCGCAAACCGCAGGACGCTGAAGATATCGTGCAGAGCGTCATGTTGAAGGCGCTCATCGCAATGCGTCGCCAGACGATGTGCAACTGGCCAGCGTGGCTTTATCGCGTAACTGTCAATGCGTGCTACGACCGCCTCCGAACTGCACGCCATGACACGGACGATCCCCTCGACTCTGTTCCCCAGTTGCCAACCGGGGATCCCTACCAGCAGGCCGAACTACAGCACGCCATCGTGCACTCTCTGCGCGACTTGCCACTTACTCAGCGGCGTGCCCTTCTCCTTCACGAAATCCAGGGTTGGCCCGCCGGCGAAGTCGCCCGCCGCCTGGGGCTTGGGCCGCGGTCAGCCGCCGTCACGCTCTCACGCGCCCGCAGCGCCTTTCGCAGCGCATACGCTGCACGAGATGGCGACCAGCCCACTCGTTCACGCAAGACCGCCAGCCGCCGCGCTGGCGGCTGGCTGGCGCTACCTGTGGCCGTCGCTTCACACGTGCTTGCCGGCGCGCGCTCTCTGGCTACGAAAACTGAGCACGTCGTTAACCGGGCTCTCCTCATCGCTGGCAGCGCAGCGTCACGCACCGTTCCTGCCGGCAGTAACCCGCTTGACGCCGGCAGTTCGTTCAGTGCCAGTCTGACGAGCAAGGCCAGCGCGACACTGACGACCAAGATTGCCGTCGTCCTAGCCGCCACTGTCCTAGCCGGGAGTACCGGCGCCACTCACCCGCTGCACCGTATGTTCCACCCGAACAAGCTCAGGCTTTCGGCACCCACTGCCCGGCTGGACCCACGCGATCAGTGGCGCAAACCCTCTCCGCCCTCTTCTCGCCCGCGGGCCGACGCCTCTCGCAGTGAGCTGACGACCGGAGCTCGGGCAACGCGCTGCCTGCGGTTACGCCTCCGTTCGTCCGCCCCCACCGGCGACTGGCACATCTCGGCGAGACTCGGCGCGAGTCGGCCACGTCGGCTGCCTGATAAGACTCCCCCAACGCAAATAGGTGCGCAGGCGAGCTGATCCCGCCGCTGATCCATCTCGATCGTCGTCCAGCGAAACTTGGCGAGCCGCCGCCGTCACCTGCCCCACTGCACGATGACCGACCAGGCCAAGGGGCTCGTGAAACACGCGGGCTGCCTGGGCAGCGCTTACATCATCGTTTGCCACAAGCTGCGCCAGCACCTCGCGCTGCCGGGCCTTTGCCAAGGCGAGATGGCGCAGCGGATCATACGCAGAAGGAGCCTGCAACAAACCGGCCAATAAGCTTGCTTGGGCCCACGTGAGTCGACCTGGCGTCGTGCGAAAGTAGCCCCACGCCGCCGCCCGCGCGCCCCAGTAGCCGTGCCCGTAGTAGGACACACTCAAGTACATACTAAGAATCTCATGCCTGGGGAAGCGCGTGGCAAGCTTGATACCTAGAAGAAGGTCGCGGAGAGTCCCCGTCCAGCCACCGCTGTCGCCGTAAAGCTGCTTGGCAAGTTGCTGAGCAATCGTGCTGCCGCCGGGGTCACGACTGCCCTGTAACCAGGCGACCGCTGCGCGTCCGATCCCGGCCCCAACGTCATAGACAACATTGGCGTAGAAGTGCTCGTCTTCGGTCGCCACAACTGCAGCAGCAAGCCTCGGTGGCAGCCCGCCATGAGTAGCCAGAGCGTGGTGCGCCGCGAGAATCGCAGCCACACGCGCTGGGGCATCGCCAACGCTCGGGAGCGCAAAGAAGTAACCTGCACCGGCACCGGCTAGACACAGCGTAGCAATGCAACCCATCGCCACCACACGCCGCACTGCTCTCCTCACGGCAAAGACCTACCCATGGCGGCCGGACAACAAGGACGGAGTCTAGCTCGCTCCACCTGACTGGCTTGCTCGCCGTCGACGATTCGTGCAGTCTCACTCTCGGGGTGCTGTGCGCTCACGTGCGTCGCCCCGGTCTTCACCGCCGCCTGCTTCAGTACGTCTCGCGCGCCTCCCTGGACATGCGCGTCCTGGAGAGGCGTTTGTCGATCAATCCTCCCGGCTGCTCTAGCGCCAGGAGTCTCACGGCCACACTCGGGGTCAGGGCGCTTCCGCCGGGTCACTGCCTCGCTTCGTCCTTACGGGCAGCGTTCGCGTCCGCGCCCGCCGACGGCGCCCAGCGCCGCTTCGGCATGACAACCACGACGGCAGTTTTCCTCTGCGAAAACTCCTGACCGCCATAGCACCCGTCGCCCCATGACCGCAAGCACGCTACGAGCCTCAGTGTACTGCCTCATCGGGCTCCTTTTACCCGTTTATGCAGCAAGATACGTGCACCAAAACGCCCCTGCACAGCTGGCGTTTTCCACCCACGGAGCGAAGCCAACTCGCTACAGCCCCTTGGCTGACCGTACAGTCCCTTTCCCGTCCGCCCTCCACGGCGTGCCGCGGGCCCAGCAGCCCGCTGCACGGGGAACGATCCCCGCTGTTAAGGAACGTTAAAGACGCTTTCCCAAAACAAGTATCCGGATCTAATCTGCAGGCGGACTCGCCACCGCGGTCAGCGCTCGTCGAGCCACCGGGGTCAGCGTGCGCGAAAACGCCTTGAGCGAGGGCCCGCGTGGGAGCGATGAAAGGAGTGAGTGATGCAGCCTAGCGCACTGTCCACTCGAGAACGTCACTGGCGGCGGCGAGACGGACTCGTCGCGCTCCTGGCTCTGGCGGCTTTCACCATCGTTCTGTTTGCTGCCGCCGCTACAGCCACCGCTCAAGCGGCCGTCGTCAGTGGCTGGCGCCGACAAGCGTCCACCACACACGTCGGCCTGTGGGGGGTGAGCTTCGTCAACGAGCACGACGGCTGGGCAGTCGGCGACAGCGGTACCATCTTAGCCACCACAGACGGAGGCACAGTCTGGCGCAAGCAGAACTCGAGCACAAGTGCGAACCTCACAGGTGTCGTCTTTGTCACCGCTAAAGACGGTTGGGCAGTCGGCTACCAGCCGGCCCCGGCAGTCGGCTACCCAGCCCAGCCTGGCGCCACCGGCACCCATGTCATCTTTCTGAGCAACACGGGCGTAATTCTCCACACCACGGATGGCGGGGTCACTTGGCGTCCACAGACAGTGCCTCGCATATGCCCACCTCTGTCAGCAGTATCCTTCACAAATTCGGACGACGGCTGGGTAGTTGGCGCAGACGGTACCGTTCTCACCACTCGCGATGGGGGTGCCTCGTGGCAGCCCGTAACCTCTCCTTCGGCAGAGGATGATTTTGTGGCTGTCGTGTTTCGTTCCGCCGAGCGCGGTTGGCTCCTGGGCGTGGATCAAGCTACCGGCTACGGACACATTTACGCTACCGTAAATGGTGGAGCGACCTGGCAGCTAGAAGGGTGGGAGACGCCACTGTATCTGACTGGGCTCGCCTTCCCCGACACCGAACATGGGTGGGCAGTCGGCGCAAATGGCGCCATCATCGCCACGACGGACGGCGGAAGCACATGGNNCCCTCAGGCGTCGAAGACCACCGTCGACCTCAATGCAGCGAGCTTCCCTGACGAGCGCCATGGATGGGCCGTTGGCACAACCCCGGAGGGCGCTGCGATTATCGCCACCTCCAACGGCGGCTCCACGTGGACGAGGCAACTCGTTTCTGCTAGTGCCGATCTCAACGCGGTAACCTTTGTCGACACGACGCACGGGTGGGCTGTGGGTGAGAACGGCGTTATCGTGGCGACGACGAACGGTGGTAGACCGCGCACAGTGGCCTCGCTCACCATCCACTTGGGCANGCTACAGCGTGGCGCCCTCCGCCTGGGCCGCGACCTGTCCGTGGACGGCAGTGTCACACCCGCGACCCTGACGGGCAGAGTGAGCCTGACGGTCGAACGCCTGCACAACCGCCGCTGGCATGTGGTGGCAACGGTGGGACGCACGCTCTCCGCTCGAGGTCTCTACCGCTGGACGTACAAGCCGCGCGAACGGGGCACCGACCGCATCAGGGCCTCGCTCGCCGAAACGGTAGCGCATACGGCCGCCATAACGCACTGGCTCAGTTTTCGGGTTGAGTGACGGCGTAGCTGGCAGCCCCGCGGAAGTTACACCGTGACGCGGGGCTGCCCAAGCTGCCTCCACTCGGTATTCCGGAGCGCTCTCCGCTTCAAACTCCTAACAACTCTGCTAACTGCGCTAGCGCGTCCGGATCGACCGTGAGATTCCACTCATCGGTCAGCAGGGTAGCGAGGAAGTCGCGGGCATCCGGTGCTGGGGGTAACGCTCGCATGAGCCGCCGATAGAAGTCAGGCGCCACCGCATACACGTGGATCATATCGGCCATGGTGTACTTGCTCTTGGCGATCGCCGCTGGCGTGGCCATGCACTTCTGCGACATGAGCGGACAGGTGATCGTCTCCCTTTGAGTGGAGAACTCGAAGAACTTGCGACACATGGGGCAGAAGTAGCGGCCGGAGGGACGCTCGCCCATCAAGTCCATCTCGTCCAGGCGAATCGGCTGCCGCAAGCCAACGTGCTCCGCGAGCTGCGGCAGCGCTTGTTCCAANAGGGGCAGCAAACGTTCCTTCTTCCAGGTGCGCGCCAGATCGGTAACCACGAACGTGACCTCGTTCTCATTCACGCGCTGGGCCGTCTCACAACCGCTCAGCAAGATGATGAAGCTCTTGAGCGCCTGCAGCGGCTCGCGCTGAGGGTTGATGCCCCAGTCGCGCAGGAAGCCGAGGTACGCCGCGACGAGCTTGTTTGCCTCGATCGGTGCTTCCGTGTCGGCGAGGTGGCCCATGAGCTTCTGCGGGACTTTGGGGTAGAAGAGGCCCATCTTCTCGAGCGTGATCGAGGATTCGGCCGGCATGAGTTCGACCGGTACCGGTGTGTTGACGCACATCTTGGGCATGTACGGGCAGACCGGCTCTTCGAGGTTGAAGAGCATCTTACAGGTCACACACCAGTAGCGGCCCGTCGCCGAGCGCGTCCCCTTCGGCAGCGTCTGGACGCGCTCCATGATTTTCTGCTTGTTATCGAACATGAGCTTGCCTCTCTCGATCGTTCGCGGACATATCGCTGTGATGCGCACCGGCCTGATGCGTGTCGGCCTGATGCGCACCGCACTGATGCGCACCGGCCTGATGGGCGGACTCGCATCTCGCCCTGTCTCTATCATAGCGGCGCTCAACAGCGCCGGAGACGCGCGCAACGCCGCGCGCATACCGGTCCGTCGTTTCGCTGAGACTCAAGAGGCGCGGCGCCTCGCCGCCCCGCCACGCGTTACTGCGCAGCACCTGTCACACTCACCCCGAGGCGCGCTAAGGTCGCAGCGATATCGTACTCTGTCGTTCGTGGATTGATCGTGCACAAGCGCAGCACGGAGCGTCCGTGCAGGTGGGTGCTCGTCAGGTGAGCGAAACCATCGGCCGTCAGCGCCTGGGCCCGGGCAAGCTGCTCGCCAGCTACGGAGCGGACAGGCTCAGACCTCCCGTCAGACGGCTCGACACCTCCTTGGCGCCGCACTTTGTCATCGCTGACACCGTCGTTTCGCAGGGCGAAGGTGACGATGCCAAGCTGAGCNGGAGTAACCACCTCCCAGTGCTCGTCGGCAGTGATGAGTCGCTCGGCGTACTCCGCCAGACCGATCCCGTGCGCGATCGCAGCCCTGATGCGCGCGACGCCGTAGGTGCGCAAACTCAGCCACAGCTTGAGCCCGCGCCCGCGTCGCGTCAGCTCAGGGCTGCGATCGCGCAGGTCGACCTCCTCATCGTTGACGGCGCTCACGTCGGCCAGGTACTCCGGCGTCATGGCGAAGGCGCGCGCCAGAGCGCCGGGACGGGTCACTAAGACACAGCCCAGATCGTACGGCTGGAAGAGCCACTTGTGCGGATCAAGGACGAGCGAGTCGGCCTTCTCCAGGCCGCGCATGGTGCGCCGCAAGCTGCGCCGGCTCCAGCTCGCCGCCGGGGCGCCGCGGCGCAAGAGCGGCCCCCAGGCCGACCCCGTCTGGAACCGGGACACAGACGAGGACGAGCGCCGGCTCGCCGAGTAGGCTGAACATGCTTACGAACGCCTCGTCGCCGACTGGACGGCGAGCCGAGCGAGAGTGGGTGCGGGCGCGACACCGGGGCGCGCATCGTAAGGGCCCTCGCGGGGCCAAGCCGCGCGGCAGACTGATTGCCCCGAAGGTCTGCACTTCGCTACGTCAGTCGCCCGCACCCGGGGCGAGGATGCCACAGGGAACCGTGACCGTCCAGAGTTTGACTTTCATGCGTATGAGTAGTTCCGCTCCATCCGCTTCACTGATGCTCAAGCTCGTCATAAGCTGCGGGATTACCTCCTCGGGGCTGTCGAGCTCGACGACGCCCACCGGCGCGAGTCTGGCCAGCGAGCCGGCGCTCATGGAGCGTCGCGCCACCATCTGCTCGTCATGCTGTTCGGCGAGGACGATGCCGACGAATCGCACGACGGCCTCTCGGTTGGGGCGCTACTACTGTTAAGCAACTTGCACGAAGGCGGCTTAGCGGGCAGCCGCATCCCTGACCATCGCCCGGTAGACGTTGGCAGGATGCCGCTCCAGGCAGCGTAGCGCTTCGCGTCCAGTCTTTCCTTCGCCACGCTTGCGCGCCAGGTACGCCCGTGCAGCCAGATCCCAGCGCGGCATTGAACACCAGCGCGTGCCTCCGGCAGTAAACCGCAGCCGCTAAAGTGCCGACGGCCCGCTACGCTCACCCTAGGCCAAGCCACTGGAGCGCCGACGGCCTGCGAAGCACATCCTAGGCCGTAATCCGTCACCGGCGCGCGCTAAGGTGGCAAGACAACTCAAGGACCGGGCTGGGTCACCGGTTTCCGAACAACTAAGGAGGAGCACATGAACAATATCAAGCTCGCGGCAGCCGGAGATCACTGCCGACAAGGTGGAGTGACGCGTTTGTTGCTCGCCCTGGCCGTGCTCGGCCTCCTGTTGGTAGCCGGCTGCTCGGCTGGGACGACCAGCTCAACAGACAACGGCAGCCAGGCCCAGAACCAAGCCACCGCACCGGCAAAGTGGGTGAAAGTGATCACTCTAAGGGGTTCAGCAGACAAGCAGTCTGCCCCATTCACGCTCAAGGGCGGCGAACAGAAGCTCATCTACTCTTTCCATGGCAGCATGGCGATGCTCAGCGTCTACCTCGAAAAGGCAGGCACAGATATCCAAGAGCAAGGCGGCATCCCAGTGGTCATGGCCGATAAGCCCGGCAAAGATTCCACGCGACTCTCGAAGGCCGCCGGCCGCTACCAGATCACTGTCACGTCTGCCAACTGCGACTGGACCGTCACTCTGTTCGAGAAACGCTAAACCTCACGCAACGACGGGGCGTGCTTACGACGGTGAGCCAGCACGTTCAGGCGCCACGCCGCTTGGCGGACGGCCTTCGAGCGGAAGAGCGTCTTCAACCGGTCCGGTACAACCTCCATCCGGAGGGGGGCTCTTGTCCTGGCCCATCGGCCCTTCTGCACCGGCCAGCGCGATGCCTGTCGAGAGCTCCACTTGCTTGGGGCAAGCGAGTGCCGGCGCTCAGCCGAGAAGAGCGCTAGCCAAAGCGCGATGCTTCTCGAGAGGTCTACTCGCTTGAGGCAGCTCAGGCGGGCGTTCCGATCCACAGCATCGTCGCCGGGTACGGTCCGCTAATCGGAGGGATGAACAGACGGCGTCGGGAATTACAGAAAGGAGTGGAGCGGTGTCAGGAGTTCGAGGGTCAGAAATCCAAGGGCCAGAAATTCAAGCGGCGCAGCCGCTAGGGACGAGGAATCCCGGGATCGGCATAGCTGGTTTCGTGTGCTCGCTGGTCGGCCTGTTTATCCCCGGCTTGGGACTCAT
>JGI24721J26819_10006560_pt1 | contig 11273 bp, 10 predicted proteins | sample YelNatPaOPGAMG01_FD_26819 | JGI IMG/M metagenome (IMG submission 26819)
CGGAAGTTTTCCTTTTTCCACATCGTTTCCAATCAGATTGCACAAGATGCGGCGGAAATATTCATGGCGCGGGTAGGAGAGGAAGCTTCGTGAGTCAGTTAACATTCCTACAAATCGACTTAACAATCCCATCAATGAAAGAGAGTTGAGTTGAGCTGTGATGCCGGCTTCCTGGTCAAGAAACCACCATCCTGAACCAAATTGAATTTTACCGGCGACACTTCCGTCTTGGAAATTACCGATCATGGTGGCTACCAATTCGTTGTCGCGAGGGTTTAGGTTNTAAAGAATNGTTTTTGCCAATTGATTTTTCAGGTCTAATCGATTCAGAAAAGAAGACATTGCTTTTGCGATGGTGAAATCGCCAATGGAATCGAATCCGGTATCGGGGCCTAATGTAGAAAGCAAGCGGGTATTGTTGTCGCGCAATGCCCCGTAGTGAAACTGTTGTGTCCAACCGGAAGCCCAGTCCATGATAGCCAGATCAAACAGCATCGCTGATTTAAATTGAACGATTTCATCNTTTTGAAGNGAATGTCCACTCAGTACTTTTTTGAAAATAGCATCAATTTCTTTTTGAGTATAGGATTCTGCGTAAAATTCCTCAATGCCGTGATCGCTCAAACGACAACCCATGNCGTCGAAGAAATCATGTCGGCGTTGCAATGCTTCCAATAATTCATCATAGCTGTTAATGCGCATGGAGGCAGCGTCAGCAAGTTTTTCGACGTAGATCCTATATTTTTGAGGATCTTCTACGGCCATGACTTTATCAGGACGCCATGCCGGCAATACTTTAATCTCAAACCCTTCTTCCTTAAGTTGTTGATGATATTCCAACGTGTCCACGGGATCGTCTGTTGTACAAACAATTTTCACGTTGAATTTTTTCATCAGTCCTCGTGCCGAATATTCCGGCGTGCGTAATTTGGCGGTGCATTCTTCATAAATTTCACGAGCTGTTTCTGGTTTCAACAATTTCTCAACGCCAAAAGCCCGTTGCAGTTCCAAATGAGTCCAATGATACAACGGGTTGCGCATGGTGAATGGGACTGTTTCAGCCCATTTTTCAAATTTTTCCCAATCCGAAGTCTCTTTTCCGGTACAGTAACGTTCGTCAATTCCATTGGTTCTCATGGCTCTCCATTTGTAATGGTCTCCTTCAAGCCAAATCTGCCCCAAATTATCAAATTGTCGATCTTTGGCAATGAATTCAGGATTTAAATGACAATGAAAGTCAATAATCGGCATTTTTTTGGCATGGTCATGATATAACTGCTGAGCTGTTTCTGTTTCGAGCATAAAGTGCTCATCCATAAATTTCTTCATACGTTTATTTTTATCTTTTTACATTCNTGTCGGTGGAACTCCATCCTGTAAGTTGAGTCGTTCAACTCGTCATTATTCTGTTTCAACAGCATTGTTCTCATCATCACGCTTCTCGATGGTGATCGTTTTTGTTTTTACCCAAATCAAAAAAGCTTTTCCCACGTTCACGTTGGTTGATTCGGCCGCTGTGCATCTTTTCATAGTACGTTGTTCGCTGGTTGATTTCTTGTTTAGCTTTTGTGTTGTTGCTGTTTGATAGAATGCTTTCACTTGTTTTTGTTCTATTTTTTAACAGATTGAATATGAAAAGAATGTCACTGATTTGTTTCAATGCGTGTGCGTGCACGAAGTTAAGCAGAATTTTTATATCTCGCCAATAAAAGGGTCAAAGAAGGTAAAGATTCTTGATTATTTATAAATAATTAACATTTTAATTTTTATTTCCTACTCATCAGATGAGTCTTTTTTTTGATCGGTGTTATTTCTTCGTGCTGTCGCGCGTTGAAGAAATCGCGTCCTTGATGGTCATTGATTGAGGCGCATCAACTGATCTCTTTTTTTACGATATGCTATGATGGGCAAATCCGCCTGAAAAAGATTTTCATCCATCATCAGAGCCGAAGCAACAGGACGTTGTGTTTCTACGACGCGTCGATCTTCGTGGGCAATTTTGATGTTGTAGGGCATCATGAGCGATGAAACGATTGATTGTAAAAGGCTGTTTTTAAAGAAACGATGGTAAAACCGCAGATACATGATGGTTGTTTCGTCATCGACAGGAACAAAAGCAACCACTACCCGCATTTTTGGCAGAATGTAGTTTTGCCAAAGATTAGGAAAAATAAAAGCAAGGTGTTGTTCTGTTTCAGCCTTTGCCTGCAATTGTTCAGGTTTTAATGGTGCAGAGCCATCGTCATGACGGTTGAACACGTACATCAACAATTGGTGTTCATCTTTCCATGTCACTAATGGTCCGTCAACCAATGTTTTGTGACTTCTTCCGATGGTTTTACGGTGGATAAACGGAATGTGAGCGCAGTCAAGTTGATTTTCAATGACTCTGGAATAGTGTATTTTCCAGACATCATGACGGGTTTTGTAATGAAGGCCTTGCAGGGAATCGAAAAAGAGAGGTGCTTCACTATCCGGATGGTTGTCACCCCAGAAAATCCAAATAAATCCATGCTTTTCGTATGTTTCATAACGTTTGACATGAAAATTGGAAGGGACCGTTGCTTTGAATCCATTGGCCGGTATGACTGTGCATTGACCTTGACTGTTAAATTCTAATCCATGAAACGGACATTGAACATGATGATTAGGTAAAATGGTTCCACTGCTCAAAGCCACTCCTCGATGGGGACAATGGTCAACAAAACAGACGACCTTGCCCGATTCATCCCGCCAAAAGAGCAGCGCTTCATTGAGTCGTTTCACTGCGACCATGGTGTTGCGGACTTCTTTTGATTCCAACACCACATACCATTGATTGCGGATCATCGTTGTACTTTTATTATGGTTTGATGTAAGCCCAACCCTGCGATTGTTTTTCAACCAACTCAGCAACACCCGAAGGAACAATGGTTGCAAAATGAACCAAATCGGACGGAGAAATGTTGGCATGATGCAATGAATGAGCGCACAAAGCAAAGATAACGTTTCTTTTATGTAACTCCAACATGGTGGAGCGCATGGATTGGTCTGACTCAAGGAAGGCTTTAACAGCTTCGCCGTTCACAAGGAGTTCAATGGTTACTTCAGAAGCCCCGAATGCTAAAAGCAGATTGGCTATGTTTTGCAATGTCAGTACTTTCTTGGAGGTTTCGTCCAAGTGAAAAATAACGTGGTACATAAGTGATTTTATGCGTGATGTAAAGGATGTATTAGGTGATTAAAAGCGCTTTGGGGTTGTTATTCAAGAAACGAAAGAATCTCTTCCGGTGTTGACACAAAAGAAGTTGCTCCCAAAGAAGCCAGTTCTTCTTTGGGTCGGAATCCCCATAACACACCCACAAACGGAATATGTGCTTGGGCAGCCGTTATTACATCGATGCCCGAATCGCCCACATAAAGCGACTCATCCGCCTGGCAACCGATTTGATTTAAAATGGAAAGCAAGATGCTTGGATCGGGTTTTGTCGGGATACCGTCACGTTGGCCTAACACATTTTCGAAATGAATGGTCGGGAAAAAATGGCTGACAACGTTTTCGGTGGCTGCCTGCACTTTATTGGAAGCTACGGCCAAAAGAATGCCCTTTCTTTGCAACGCTGTCAACAGTTCCGGAATGCCCGGGTAAGGTCTGGTGTAATCGCCCGAATGAGGCAAGTAATGGTTCAAAAACGTGTGTTTAACTTGTTCGATCGTTGATGCTTCTCGTTGGTCTTCAGGCAATGCTCTTTCAATCAGTTTGGTAATGCCGTTTCCTACCATGAACCGATATGTTTCCATGTCGTGTTCAGGAAATCCATATTTTTTTAACGCTATGTTGACACTTGTTCCCAAATCCACGATGGTGTCGAGCAAGGTGCCATCTAAATCAAAAATAATTAATTTCTTCATGAGTTGTTTTTTATTAAAGTCGAGTGAAACTTTCTGAATAGGAACTCCAAAGGGTTTCTCTTTCACATTTTTGTAGCAAACGATTTTATGTGTCATTCCAGATCAACTGCCGTTGATCGTTGATGGTGATTTTACCAATATCTTGCAAATAACGAACCGCTTGTTCCAATTTTTCTTTTTGCAGATTGCTTTGCAGCAACAAGTCATTGAGGCTGAGCGGATGGTGCGGAGCATTTTTTGCAAGCTATTTTGATAGGTCGTAAAATCGTCATCGCTCAAGGTCCCTCTTTTTTGGCGGAGGCAGACATCACAATGTCCGCACGGATCGACTTTTTTTTGTCCAAAATAGTGAAGCAGTTTTTGACTTCTACAGATGGTTTCGTCAGTGGCGTAGGAGAGCATGGCGTCCATTCGTTGTTCAAATTGGGCTAAGCGATCTTCNTAAATGGCTTTTGGTAGAACGACATACCGTTCATCTTCACGCGATTGTGTGAATGACAGAAAGGGTGTTTTTCTGGCGGGAATATAATCAACGATTCGATCTTTGGTCAATTTAACGAATGTTTGGTAAACATCTTGTCGAGTCACNCCGCAACGTTGTGCAATGATTTCTTCACTGATGTGTGCGTAGTCCGAAAACAGTCCCGTGTACGATCGTAAAGTGACTTGCAAAATGGCATCGCTCATGTCATTGTCGTGATGCAAATGATACAAGTCTTCTTTTTGAGCAATAATCATCAATCGGGAAGGATTGTCGAGTTCATCGGTCAGTTCAATGTAACCCGCTTGCTCTAACAATTTCAATGCATGATACGTGCTATTTAACGGAAGATGAAACATGGAACAAAACTTGGTTAAGTCGAAAGGGAAGACCAATCCAAATCCCGATCCGACAGCAATTTCATAAAAATTGCCCAAACAGTTATACACATGGATGATTTTGTCTTTGGCAGGGAAATGATCGGCTAATCGGCGTTTCATGGTGGCNTGGTCTGTTTGACTGAAGAGGAGGATGGCATACGATTTTTGCTCATCTCTGCCGGCGCGTCCGGCTTCTTGAAAATAGGCTTCGAGTGAATCGGGCAGGTCAACATGAATCACGAGGCGCACATCGGGTTTGTCAATGCCCATTCCAAACGCATTGGTAGCCACCATGACACGGGTACGATTTTCTTTCCATTCTTTTTGTTTTCGTTCTTTGGTTTCGTGCGATAGGCCGGCATGAAAATGATCGGCTGCTATGTCATGTTGTTTCAAATGATCAGCAATCTCTTTGGTTTTCAAACGAGAGCGGACATACACGATGGCGCTGCCCTGAACGTGAGTTAAAATATGGATTAAATGGGTCCACTTATCATCAATTTGACGCACCACGTAAGCCACATTTTTTCGTTCAAAACTAACGGAAAAAACATTTTCTTTCGGAAAGAGCAGTTGTTTTTGAATGTCAGAAACGACGTCGGCCGTAGCTGTAGCGGTCAATGCCAAAACTGGAACTTGCGGCAGATGTTTTCGAATGTCAGCGATTTTCAAATAAGAAGGTCGAAAATCATAACCCCATTGTGAAATGCAATGTGCTTCATCAACGGTGATCAGGCAGATATTTAAATGCGATACACGACTCAAAAACAATTCGGTAGAAAGTCTTTCAGGAGAAATGTAGAGAAATTTATAGTTTCCGAACGTACAATTGTCCAGTGTGGTTAAGATTTCCGATCGGTGCATGCCGGTGCAAATCATAGCGGCTTTGATGCCCCGTTCAAGCAGATGTTCCACTTGATCGCGCATCAGAGCAATGAGCGGCGTAATGACCAAGCAAAGGCCATCTTCCGCCATGGTGGGCACCTGAAACGTGAGGGATTTTCCTCCACCGGTCGGCATCAAACCAAGCGTGTCTTTTCCGGATGCAATGCTTTGAATGATTTCATATTGCAACGGACGAAAATCGTCAAAGCCCCAATACTGTTTTAAAATGGCACGATAGTGCGCTAACGATTTCATTTCCATAGCAACAAAATTACACTTTTTCAACCAAGTTTCATGATCGCTTAACATGATTAACCACTATCTTTGCTATCAATTTTTTTGATGCTTTTTCCTTTTATGAGACGATGGTTATTCATAGCTTTTTCATTGGTCGCCTGGTCAGCGGTCGGACAGACCGTCAATTACGATGAATGGCTGAATGATCTTCAGCGTAAGCAACAAATATACAATGATTTGTGCTACACACTCCATTTGCCGCCTCAAAGCAAGGTGTGTGCGTATGAAGTGCACGGCAAAGATACGTTGTATCTCTACACCATGAATGATTTGTATTGTTTCCCGCCCATGCAGTTCAAAAACAAACGGCAAGAACAATTTTATTGGAAAACGGTGTATGATGTCAAACGGGTGCTTCCCTACGCGCGAATGGCGTCCCGCTTGTTGAGTAATGTGGATCAACATTTGGCGACACTTCAAACGGAAAAAGAAAAAAAAGCGTACATTGATCAAGTGAAGAAGACCTTATTCAAGCAATATGAAAAAGATTTGCGTTCGATGACTATTAATCAGGGGAAATTGCTGGTTCGGATGATCGATCGGGAATGTAATCAAACGGCTTATTCCATTATAAAAGAGTTTAACGGATCATTGGCTGCGTGGTTTTGGCAGGGCATTGCCCACTTGTTTGGTTCCAATTTAAAAGCTGAATATGATCCTCAAAACAAAGACCGAATCATTGAACGGGTCATCACGTTGGTAGAGGCAGGACAATTGTAGCATCTGTGAACGCTTCTTTTTTTTGAATCCATCACCGATTTAATCTGCCTCAAAACGACATGGGTTTATTTATTTTTTATATCTTTGCATCAAATTATTAACACTTATCAACCATGGCAACCATTCGACCATTTTGCGGTTTGCGTCCACCCAAAGAGTGGGTTGAGCAAATTGCATCCAGACCTTATGATGTGCTGAGTTCGGAAGAAGCACGAAAAGAAGCTGATGGAAACGAGAAATCGCTCTATCATATCATTAAACCCGAAATTGATTTTCCGCCCGGAACCGATGAGCACGATCCGAGAGTGTATGAAAAAGCAGCTGAAAATTTTCAACGGTTTCAACAAAACGGCTGGTTGGTGAAAGATCCGACGTCTCATTATTATATCTACGCACAAACCATGAACAACAAAACGCAATATGGCTTGTGTGTGGCAGCATCGGTGGATGATTATATGAACGGTGTGATTAAAAAACACGAATTGACGCGTCGCGACAAAGAAGAAGATCGCATGAAACACGTTCGGATTACCAATGCTAACATGGAGCCGGTTTTCTTAGCTTATCCGCATCANGATGAATTGGCTGCACTCATTCAGTCTGAAACGGCACAAGCACCGGAATATCACTTTAAGGCGCCCGACGGCATTGATCATTTGTTTTGGATCATTCGCAGCAACGAAAAAATGAACAGGATCACCGATTTGTTTGCTTCTTTTCCGGCTTTGTATATTGCCGACGGCCATCATCGAAGCGCAGCGGCAGCATTGGTCGGGCATGAAAAAAAGATGCAGAATCCACATCATCGCGGTGATGAAGAATATAACTTTTTCCTGGCCGTTTGTTTTCCGGATGATCAACTTACCATCATGGACTACAATCGGGTGGTCACCGATTTGAACGGACTGAGTGACGAAGAATTTCTTCAGTTGCTTTCTGAATCCTTTGAAGTGATCAACAAGGGCAAAACCATTGTCAAACCCGATNGTTTGCATCATTTCGGGCTCTATCTGAGCGGTTCGTGGTACGAATTGATTGCCAAACAAGGCACGTACAACGATCAAGATCCGATCGATGTCTTAGATGTCACCATTTCATCACGACTTATTTTTGATCAACTTCTNAACATTAAAGATTTGAGAAGTGATAAACGGATTGATTTTGTGGGAGGAATTCGTGGATTGGAGGCCTTGCAACAACGAGTTGACAGCGGGGAAATGAAAATGGCTTTAGCGCTTTATCCGGTTTCAATGCAGCAGTTATTTAACATTGCCGATTCCGGCAACATCATGCCTCCGAAAACAACCTGGTTTGAACCGAAACTTCGCTCAGGTCTTGTCATTCATACTTTATCATGAGAGAAAAAAAACAGCCGTGCTGCATGATCAGTAACGGCTGTTTTTCAACGACCCGCATCTATTTATCGTATGGTAATTTTCTGTGTCTGATCGCCGATCCGAACGATGTAATAACCTACCGGTAAGTCGAGCGCAAATTCTTGCCGATTTGAGGTAATTCTTTTTTCAGCTACTTTGCTGCCCACCAAACTATAAATCTGTACCAAAGCATTCATTGGTGCATTGACGACAGTCAACACCTTCGATTCATTGACGACCAGTGAAATACGAGGCGTCGAAGAAGATGATCCGCCGGCTGCACGTTGTCCCTGTGACTGCAAACAGCTTGTAATCAACATGAAAAAAACGAAAGCAATGGAAAGTAAGCGATGTTTCATTGGCAACTGATTTGAGTACAAAAGTAATGTATCTTTTGCTAAAATATTCTTTTTAATGGTTAAAATGATCCATCAGTGAGCAATTGTTTTGCGTTTTCGATGGCGGCATGGGTGATAGAGGCGCCGCTAAGCATGCCGGCAATTTCATTGATTCGTTCTTCGTTGTTGAGTTGCACGATGGTTGTTTCAGAAATGTCATCGTGATGCACTTTTGACACCTTAAAGTGATGTTTTCCGCGAGCTGCTATTTGAGGTAAATGGGTAATGGAAATGACCTGCATGGCATCGCCCATTTGTTTCATTATTAATGACATGGCATTGGCTACTTCGCCTGAAATTCCCATGTCGATTTCATCAAAGATAATGCTTGGCAATGATTTGGTGTGCGCGATGATCGATTTCAGGCTTAACATGACGCGTGATATTTCGCCGCCGGATGCAATTTGAGCAACGGGCTGTGGTTTGATTTGCGCATTGGAAGAGAATAAAAAAGCAATTTCATCATTTCCCATCGCACCCCATTCGGGCAGTCGTTGATGATCAATTTGGAAAACCACGTGTTTCATTCCCAGTTGCTTGAGCTGTTTTTCAACATGTTGAATGATGGGTTGAAAGACTTTTTGGCGTTCGTCAGAAAGCTGATTTCCAAGCCGTTCCACTTCGCGGAGCAACCGCTCCTGTTCTTGTTGCAGTTTTTCGAGATCATCCCCATAGGCATCCATTTGATTCATTTTTTGTGCAAAGGATTCTCGTAGTCGGATGAGTTCGTTGACGGAGGTCACGTGATGTTTTTGTTCCAGTCGGTACAATAGTTCTAATCGTTGTTCAATTTGTTGTAGGCGAATTGGATCAATTTCAATGGATTGTTGTTTTTTGTTCAACTCGGCAGCAATGTCTTTCAAGTCAATAATGATTGATTCGAAACGGTCGTTGAGTTCCTTTACCGGAGGGAACAATCGAGCTGCATTTCGAAGAGATGAGAGTACTTCCTGTGCTGATTGATTCACGGAGGGTTCAGTACCGTCGAGCAACTGGATGGCGTGTTCTAAATCATGTTTAATTTCGGCGGCATGTTGCAGAATCTCCTGTTCCTGCTCCAATTGTTCCTGTTCATGGTCTGTTAATTCGGCTTCGTTCAATTGAGTCCATTGATAGAGGATGTAATCGCGTTCTGTTTGCTCTTTCTCCATTTGTTCGCGTAAATCAGCCCATTGTTTTTTGGTCTGCCGATAGGCCGAAAAAGCTGTTTGATAGGCGTTCAGCAAAGCTTCATGCTGAGCCACGCTATCGACAATGTTGAGCTGAAACGCATTGTGCTGCAGCAACAAGTTTTGATGTTGGGAGTGAATGTCGATCAGTTTTTCGCCAATTTCTTTGAGTTGTTGCAGGTTAACAGGTGTGTCGTTGATAAAGGCGCGTGATTTGCCTGTGGCATAAATTTCGCGTCGAAGGATGGCGTGATCGTCGTAGTCGATGTCATTGGCTTCAAAAAAAGCTTGTAAATGGTAAGTCGCTATGGAAAAAGTTCCTTCTACCACACATTTAAGGGCGCCTTCGCGGATTGATTTTGGATCGGTACGCTGCCCCAGAATCAATCCTAAAGCTCCAACAATGATGGATTTTCCGGCTCCGGTTTCTCCCGTGATAACCGAAAATCCGGAATCAAAATGAATTTGCAGGCGTTCAATGAGAATATAATTTTCGATGTATAACGTGTTTAACATAAGTCAATGATGCAATTTTTGAGAATTCATAATGATGTGTTGTGTTGCTCTTTGATGCGGCATTGCTTGAGGATGGATGCCGATCGTTTTGGTTTATCCGTTTTTGAGGATCTTGTCAAAATGATTCATTAACGAGGGTGCTACTTGCATCAGAATGGAATAGACGCTGTTTCGCTCAGCAGCCGTTCCTTGACTGAAAATATCGGCAATCTCATCTATTTTAGCATCTAAAAAAAGGGTGATTATTAGGTTTCCGGGGAGATTTTGATTGGCTTGAGTCAACAAGTTGAGCGCTTTGGCAATGACAGCCCGCCCGTTGTCCGTATTTTCGGCCATCATGTCTAAGCCCAATCGATTGTATTCATAATTTAATTTTCGCAGCATCGCTAATTTTGGATCTAAAATGTCATTAATCAGGGCATACCGATTGTGATCATTTTCAAAGGCTTTCCATCCTGATTCCGTGGACGATTGCATGGCATTGACCAAACTGTTTGCTTTTTGGAAATAGGGCGTTCCTCCGTTGAGGGCAAACGAATCGGCGTCTTCTCCCAGAATGATGTAGCTATAAAACATCATGACCGCTATCAGATTGTTGTCTATTTGATTATCACTCACTTCCAGCGATTGATTTTCAACGTAATTGAAGTTTACCTCCTTATCGCGGAAATTGAAAATCGGCGTGATGTATGACGAGTTGTACACCGGACGGCTTGATTGAATTTGGAGTTCAGTGGTAAAATTGTCATTGGTGTATGACTTTACGGTAAAGACAAAATTGCAATCAATGCGCTCGTTCGGTTTCACGGTTTGTTTGGTCCATTGTCGATGATTCATCCAGTCATTCAACGCTTTCTCTAAAGTGGTAAAAACTCGGGTGTTTGTTCCCTGAATCAGACTGGCATTGACTTGCACATGGCAGTTCAATTCCTGTGCATGGGCTGGCATCCATGAGAATAAACAAACGAGCAACCCGCTGAAAAATAATTGCATTGCGTGTTGTTGCTTGGATTTTATTGGATTGGTCATCGACATAACTCTTTATGATCATTTGTATAAAAGATCCTGTGCTATTTGCAGACAAAATTACGACAATAATTTCAAACGATCATCATTATGGACACTGTTTTAAATACGAATTATACGAATTGGTACGAATT
>JGI24721J26819_10006564_pt1 | contig 11269 bp, 9 predicted proteins | sample YelNatPaOPGAMG01_FD_26819 | JGI IMG/M metagenome (IMG submission 26819)
AAAGATGGAGGTATCTTCTGAGCAAAGCTAAGATAAAGCTAGGCTTTTGGCAGACTGCTAAAGTTTACATCCAAGGAATGTTCTTATCAAACGTTACTCCTGCAAAAGTTGGCGATCCTTTGCGTTCAGTTTTGCTTAAGGCGTCATCCAAGAAAAGCATAAGCTCTTCTCTGCCTTCAGTTTTTGTTGAAAGAATTTTTGATGTAATTATTACAGTTTTATTTTCTTTGTTAGGCTTGTTTTTCTTTTACTCTCTTTCTCTCTGGCTTGCTGAGCTGTAGCAGTTTATGCAGCAGTTTTTGGTGTAGCAGTCTATTTTTTAATTTCTGAAAGAAGAACGAGAAAGTTTTTTGGAAAGTTGTCTTTTCTTTTCAAGTTTGCTAAGCTGGAGAAGAAGGTAGAGAGTTTTTCTAGAAGCTTACACAAAGCTTTCATGAAGTATAAAAACAGAAGAACTTTATTTGTTACATTCGTTTATTCAGTTCTAGTCTGGTTGGTGGAAGGTCTGATACTCTGGGTAAGCTTTCTTTCTATAGGTATATCCATAAGCATAGCTTTTTGTATCACAATTGTAGCTTTTACTACGTTGATAGCTGTTTTAACTTTCTTACCAGGAGGGCTTGGATCGAGTGAGGCAGTTGCTATTCTAATCTTCACTAAACTTTTTAATTTAAGCATTGCAGAAGTGATGAGCGCAGCCATCCTGAGTAGGCTTTTTGGCTACTGGGTATACGTGCTGCTCGGAGCAGTTCTTCTATTAAAAAGTTAAGAAAATTTTAATTAAATATATAAAAATACGAAAGTTTAAATTGGAGGTCCAATTTAATGGTAGAATACAAACTTGTTGTAAAGGTGAAAGAGATTAAAGGAAGATGTCCAGTTTACAAAATTGGAGATACGTTAGTTATCGAAGGTCCGAAAATAAACTTAAATAAAACAGATGCTATTTGTATTCATGCACTTTATTCAATTCTTCATTACTCTACTGCCTTGAAAAAAGGTGTTAGCCTAATCGAACTTGGTCTTTCAAAAACTGAAGATAAAGCATATGTTCAATGCTTAGACCCGGGTGAACCTTATACAAGTGGAGGAACTGTTATATTCGAGATTAAAAGGGAAAAACAAAACAAATCACAAATTTGAAAATGTAATTTTGACTATTCTTTTTGCTGCTCTGCCATCTCCAAATGGATTTTCCGCTTTTTTAACTTTTTTGTAAAATTCTCCGCGATTGTTTATGTCTTCAATAAGATTTATTGTGGTATTAACGTTACAATTGGTAATAACAGCGGTACCTACTTTAACAGCTTCTGGTCTCTCTGTTGTTTTTCGCCAGATGATGCACGGCGTTTTTAAAATACATGTTTCTTCTTGTAGTCCTCCGCTGTCTGTGATCACATATTTGGCACCAACCATTAACTTAAGGAATTTCAAATATGAAATGAGTGGAAAGAGTTTTAGATTTTTTATATTTTTAAGCTTATCAAGCAATTTGAATTCTTTTAACTTCTGAATCGTTGATTGGTGAGCTAGAAAAATTATATCTTCATTTACAGATTCAAGAACTTTTATAAGATTTTTCATCGTCTCTTTTGAGTGTATGTTTTCCATTCGATGAACTAGTACTACAGCATAATTTTTTGATAAATCTAAATTTACTCTCCTTGCGATAGAAAGATTTTGTAAAACCGCATCAACGATTGTATTTCCTGTTAAAAACACTTTACCTTTAACTTTCTCTCTTTTAAGATTGTTTAGTGCTTCTTTAGTTGGGGCAAATAGTAAATCTGAAAATTTATCCGCTATTCTTCGTGAAATTTCTTCAGGGAAAGGATTTTTCCAGTTATATGTTCTTAAACCAGCTTCTACATGCCCTGTTTTTGGCCCATTTCTCAAAGTTGTTGAGGCAAGTGAAGCACATGCTATAGCCAATGTATCTCCCTGGTAAAGTAAGGCATTTGGTTTTTGTTGTTTAATCACATTTCTAATTTTTATTATTGTATTAAATGACCAACAAGATGCTAATGCTATACCTTTAATCATGTTTCCCTTAAATTTTCCTGTCGAAGAGTCTGGGAGGTCAAGTGTTATATCAGGTTGTCTTAACCTTAAATCTATAATTAAGTCATCTAATTTATGTTGTCCTGTATGAATCAAAATGTACTCTATTCCTTTTTTCTCTAATTCTCTAATTACAGGAGAAAGTTTTATTATTTCAGGTCTAGTGCCAAAAATTATAGAAATCAATATGATGCACCAAGTAAGATAGTTCTAAATCCTTCTTTTCTCCATTTTTCGAGATCGATGCAATTTTTTGTGTCAAAGATGATTTTTTCTTTCATTAGTTTACCAATCTCTTTTGGATCAATCGCTTTAAATATTTCATGGTCTGCCACAATAATTATGCACGAAGAATTTTTCACAGCATCTTTTAAATTATTCAACTTATATTCAAAATTCGATACTATTGGATCGTATACACTTACTTCATAGCCTTTCTCTTTGAGTAGTTTGATTATCTTTTTTCCAGGGCTTTCTCTTGTATCGTTGACATTTCCTTTGTAAGCAACACCTAAAATGCTAATTTTTCCTTTCCTGACAATTTTCCTAATTTTATTCACTATATATTCAGCCATAGAATCATTAATTTTTCTTGCTAGTGTTATTATATTTGCTTGTTTTGTTTTTTCCGCAAGAAACCAAGCATCAAAAGGAAGACAATGGCCGCCAACACCAGGTCCTGGCTTATGTAAATTAACTCTTGGGTGTTTATTGGCAAGCTCAATTACATCCCAAACGTTTAGTTTTACTTCATCGCAAATTTTAGCAAGCTCATTTGCTAAAGCTATGTTTACGTCTCTGAAAATGTTTTCTACTAACTTAGTCATCTCAGCTGTTTTTGAGTCAGTTAAATATATATTTCCGTTCACAAAAGTCTCGTATAATTTTTTGGTCATTTCTGCAGAATCTTTATTAATCCCACCAATAATTCTATCATTGTTTTGTATTTCATAAAGAAGATTTCCTGGTATAGCTCTTTCTGGACAGTAAGCGATAAAGAAATCTTTACCGGCTTTTAATCCTGTCTTCTTTTCTAAGAACTTTGCTATATTTTCTGTTGTTCCTATTGGTACCGTTGATTCTAAGATAACTAGATTACCTTTTTCCAAAACATTTAAAATCATTTTAACAGCAGGTTTGACATAATTGAGATTGCATTTTTTTGTTTTTTTGTCAAGAGGTGTCGGTGTGCAAATTATGAAAACATCAGCCTTTTCAACTTTTGTTTTTGCTATGAAATTTTTTGAATTTATAACATTTTTAAGAAGTTTTTCCATTCTAGCTTCTTTTATGTAGCACTTACCTTTATTTATCAACTCTACTTTTTTTCTTTCAATATCTACACCAATAACTTTTTTTCCTTTTGAAGCGAGCATACATGCAGTTGGTAAGCCTATAAAACCTAACCCCAGGACACATATTTTCTTCATTAATTGATCACTTGTTTAATTTTTTTGCAACATCAAATGAAAGTTTTGTGGCTTTAATACAATCTTCTAAACTAACTGTTTGGGCCTGTTTACCACGAATAATTTTTGCAAATTCGACTAATTCGTTAAAATGTCCTTTATCTTGTCTTATCAATTTCATTCCATTTCCAAATCCATACGATTTGAGCTCTTTAAAATCGTCTATTATCAGTGTACAACCCTCTCTCATAATTTCTATTCTTTCTTTGGATAATTCTTCACTCCCAATGCTATTATAAGTAAGAGTAGCTATAGATCCGTCTTTATATTTAATAGTGGCTACTATGTTATCCTCACTTTTAATGTCAGGAATATTGGATGTAGTTGAGGTTGCGGTAAGGCTCTCCACATCAGAACTTATGAAAAAATTAAAGAGATCGAAAAAATGGCAACATTCACCAATAATTCTTCCACCTCCTTCTTTTGGGTCATATATCCAGGAGTCCAAGGGTAATTTCCCAGCGTTCACAGTATAATTTATAATTATAGGACCTTCTTTTTCATTCAAAAGTTCTTTAGCTTTTATCGTTAGGGGAGAAAACCTTCTATTAAATCCTACCATAAAGTTAACTTTTGATTTGAGAAGGGTGTTTACAACATTTGTTAATTCTTGTTCATTCATTGCCATAGGTTTTTCAACTAAAATATCTTTTCCTGCTTTTGCTGTATCTATTGTGATTTTAGCATGAGAATCGTGTCTTGTTGTAATAACAACCAAATCAACATTTTTGTCTTTTAACACACTTTTATAATCTGTGGCAAAAAACTTTGCTCCATATTGTTCAGCCACTTTTTTTGCATTTGCTGGATTATGATCAACAATTGCATAAATGTTATAATCTTTTATTCTCTTTAAATTTGGTAAATGATAGGATTTGGCAAAGTTTCCTGCTCCAATTAAAGCGACGTTAATTTTACCTTTCTTTGGTTTTGAGGGCAATTCGAGTTTTCTTTTGACTTCTTTTAATGAAGGTTTATACTTAAGAAGAATACCAATTTTATTTCCGTTAAGAATTTTTTCATATGCCTTTGCTGCATCTTCAACGTTAAAAACATCAGAAATTAAAGGTTTTACGTCTATTTTTCTTTTTTCTAAAAGTCTAAGAAAGGCTTCCATATTTCTTTTTTCCGTCCATCTCACATAAGCTATTGGGTAGTCAATTCCCTTTTCTTCATACGATTTATCATACCTACCAGGCCCGTATGAAGTTGAGATGAGAAAATCAAGTTCTTTTTTATAAAACAATTCACGTGGCAGTTCTAAAGGAATATCACCGACAACAACTATTTTTCCCTTTTTTCTACATATTTCTAATGCTTGTAGTATTGGTTGATTAGTTTTTGATGAAGCTGTTATGATTACAGCATCTACACCAATACCATTTGTAAATTTTTCTACCTCTTTGCTAAAATCTTGTTGATCTATAACGATTCCTTTATCTATTCCCAATTTTTTAGCAATATCTACTTTTCCTTTATTTATGTCACCGCCAATAACGTTACAGCCTGCAGCCTTTAAGATTTGAACAGTTAATAATCCAATTAAACCAAGCCCAATCACTGCTACGTTTTCCCCAATCTTTACGTCGCTTCTTCTTACTCCTTGTACAGCAATAGAACCAACAGCAGCAAATGCAGCTTCTTCAAAGCTCACGTTATCAGGAATTTTAACCATAAGGTTCTTTGGAACATATGCATATTCGCTATGAGTAGCATAACCAGCTCCAGCACATGCAACTCTATCACCAACTTTAAATTCAGCAACATTTTCCCCTACCTCAGTAATTATGCCAGCAGAACTATAACCAAGTGGAATTAAATCAAGCATTTTTGACTTAATAAGTTCCCTTGTCTTTAGAAGGCCTTGCTTCTTAAAGTATTTCCAAACTTTTTTTACTAAGTCTGGGCGTTGTAAAGCTAGCTTTAACAAACTTTCTCTTTTTCTTAAAGCTTCTCTTTCCGTTCCTGTACTAATTAAAGAATAATGGTTAGCAACAATCACTCCATTATCTTCGCATACTGGTGCAGGTACTTCTTCTACTACAACATTACCTTTTCTACCAAAAACTTGTTTCATCTTTTCACTCTGATTTCAGTTTTAAATTCAAGCGGTAATTTACCTTCTTTTTTATATATAGCCACAGGAGCTTTTACTTTTTTTCCATAACTTTCTGATACAAAATCCTTTTTAATTATTAGCTTTAAATTTTCTTTGTTTTTTGGTGAGATGATTAAATTAGTGCCTTTGGTTTTAGTTTCTAAATTCAGGTCTTTTCTTATTAGTTTCATGGGGGAAAAATGAAGGTATAGTTCACAAGTATGCGTACCATCACCTGTTATGATATCTCTTATTATCCATTTGTTACTTTTTTTATTAAAACTTATTTGTCTTCTATGTATTATATTGTCAATTCTTTTGTAGCCTTCATGTTGCCCGTCAAAAAAATCCTTGTTTCTTATGCTTATCCATTTGTTTACTTTAGCTTTAGTTATGTCTTTTATATACCATAGATCTTTTTCATTAAAAGGTGCAATTTCTTTTCCATCTACTACGATAGTGTTATGAGCTTTAGTGCTTCTGAAATGATTTCTTTCTTTATAGTTTGCAGTGTAAACATAACAACCGGAATCTGTTAAGAACGTTTTATCATTGGCATACAATTCAAAACTTAAGGTATCATTATGTCCATGTCCACCCATTCCTTTTAATCCTAAATCTCCACAATCAATTATTAAATAGGAATTATTGTTCCTCATAATGTAATATCCACCTTCTTTAAAACTTTTTGAAGTTAATTTTTTTCTTTTAAGAGCTTTAAACTTCTTAAGACTATTAGTTCCTAGCAGCCATAGGGTCTCTTCATGTAATTGTTTAGCACTAGTTTTAAAATCTCCTCTATTAAATAAAATAGCTCCTGTTGAGATGTGTGCTCGATGATCGTTAATATTTTTTGAATCTTCTAGAAATACAAGCCTTCCATTGTCGTTGTCTCCAATTAAAGGACATAAGCCATTTGGCTTCGTATAGTACGCTACGAACTCCATCATTTTTTCTAATTTTGTTTCAAACCATTTCGGTAGTTTAATGTTATTAATTTTGCAGAGTAGAAATGCATGTAGGAAAAAGTCCAGAACAAGTCTATGATAATGTACTGATTTTTCATAATCTACACCATCACCTAAAACCTGCTCTTTCGTTGAAGAAAGAAGGATACACAACCCTTTATCTCTCCAGATTTTGGCATCTTTAAATTCAGGAAATAAAATTCCGAGATAGAGTAAACCAATTCCATTAGATATATAATGATTTGAGTTAGCTATTGGGCTAAATTCTATATTCTTTAAAATATGATTAGCATGAAAATACAAACTTTTAAGGAATTCTTTTTTGGTCTCCATGTCAAAGTATTTTGAATTTTTAAAGAAGTAATATGCCCATATCCAATTTACAATTCTGATAGAGGCTTCCATAGATGAAATCCAGTTTATCCCAAAATTCATAGGATTTTCCTTTATCCAATCTTTTAATTGGGTAACAAATTCTTTAGCATATTTTTCATTTTTGGTATACCAGTATGCTTTTCCCAAAGTTACGAAATGATAGAATCTACTTAACTCCCAAGGAACTTTTATGTCACAAGGTTCATCCAATAAAATAAAATCTATTTTTTTATAATATTTTTTTGGCCAAACTTTACCAACTTTAAAGTCTTTATGCCAATTTATTTTTTCTCCAATTTTACCTTTATAGCCTAATAGGTCAAAAATATGTTTTAAAATTTCATTAGCCTTCTTAATTGTTTGCCTTACATTTTCTGAATAATTTTTCTTTAAAGTCTTTATCAACTCTTTATTTGAATCTATAAAAAACTTCGGTGATTTTCTTTTATCTAAATGCTGGATGAAATTTTCTAAACTTCCTTCAAACTTAATTTTTTTCATTAGTTCATCATCAGAAAGTTCTAGAGGTTTTATAGAAAAATAAATCGCTCTAATATTATGGTAAAGAAATTCAAAAAATTCTTTTATTACTAATTTAATTAATATTGATAGATGAATTCTTCTAAGCTTTTGAAAGTAATAAAAAACATCTTTCATATCTTTATTTTTTCTCTTTCAATCCAATATTTGTACCATAGAGCAAAATTTAATAGAATCCATACTCTAAAGCTCGTATCAGCTAAATTTTTTCTATGTTCTTCTATAAGTTTTTTTGCATATTCTAAATTAATGAACTTTTTAAGTTCAGGATTACTTAGTTGTTGTAGTGCAAAATCTTTCATACTTTTAGCTAATGTATCTGCGATAGGAACTCCGAAGCCAATTTTTTTTCTTTTCAAGATTTCTTTTGGAATTTTGTATTTAACAGCCTTTTTAAATACATACTTATGCTCACCATTTTTTAAATGTAAGCTCGGCGGTACACTCATTTCAAATTCTACTAACTTATAATCAAGTAAAGGTTCTCTCGCTTCTACTGATGTTGCCATAGTAAATTTATCAACTCGCATCAGAAGTAATTCCGGAAGCCTATTCTTAAATTCTATTACTCTTTCCTTAAATAAAAACCAATCAGAATTATTGTGAGGAATTTGTTTACAAATGTCTTTTATAAAATCATAAGAACTCTTATTTACTTTATTCGCCATTTCACTTGAAATTATATTCTTTTTTTCAAGTTCTGTAAACCCAAGCAAATTATGCCAAGGAAAGTCTCCCCCTTTTTTAACTCTCTCAAACTGATCTTTCAGCAGAAATGATACATCTCTTCCTTTCATCTTCCAGAATAGCCTTGCTGCCGTAAACACAATAGAACGAAAACCAGGAAAAAATTTTGTTAAGTTAAACAATTTATACGCAGTTAATTCCAACTTGTAAAAAGGATATCCACAAAACAGTTCATCCCCACCTTCACCAACTTTTAAAACAATCACACCTTTTTTTCTTGCAGTTTTTGCTAGGTAATAAACTGGAATGTTAACAGGATCGCCTATTGGTTCATCTTCATAATGGATCAACTTTGGTAAAAATTTTATAACATCTTCATCGTTTATTGTAATTTCTGTATGATCAGTACCATAATATTCTGATACGAATTCCCCCCATTTTAATTCATTGTACCTTTCTTCTTCCCCAGTTGCAATTGTAAATGTTCTTATTGGTTCTTCCGAAATTTTGTTCATTAAAGCTGTAATAGTTGTAGAATCTATACCACCACTTAAAAAAACACCTATCGGTACATCCGAAATCATCCTCAGCTTAATAGAATTCTCTAATAATTTTCTTGTTTTTTTTATAGCTTCTTCTTCAGTTATATTTTTATCTATTTTGTAGTTAGCAATATCCCAATATTTTTTGATTTTGAGTTTCATACTTTTTGTGTCTAGAATAAGCATATGTCCAGCTGGAACTTTGTATATATTTTTAAAGAGCGTATAGGGAGAAGGGATGTTAATGAAAGTTAAATAATCATAAAGTGCATTTAAATTAACTTCTCTTTTTATAAATTCTGCTTCTAGTATTGCTTTAATTTCTGAAGCAAAAATAAATTTTCCGTCAGTAAAAGTGTAGTATAAGGGTTTTACTCCAATTCTATCTCTTGCTAAAATTAATTTTTTCTTTTTCGAGTCCCAAATAGCAAAAGCAAACATACCATTAAGATAATGAATAAAATCTAAACCATATTGTTCATAAGAATGTAAAATTACTTCTGTATCCGTATTACTATAGAATTTGTGTCCTTCTTTTTCTAATTGAGGTCTAATTTCTTTAAAGTTATAGATCTCACCATTAAAGATAATCCACAAACTTTCATCCTCATTATGAATAGGTTGATTCCCAGCTTTGCTCAAATCTATTATCGCTAGTCTCACAGCTCCCAAAGAAATGTTTTTGTCTATGAAAGAGCCATGGCCATCTGGGCCTCTATGTCTAATAGCATCTTTCATTCTTTCTAAAAGTTTTTTATCTTCAAATCCAACAAATCCGCAGATTCCGCACATCATATCAATTTATATTTTCTAATATTTTAAATAATTTCAGATGTTAGATTTAACTTTCAATCTATTTGTATTAATTTTTGTCATAGTAGTTCCTGGATTTTGCTTACAGTTAGCATTATTTCCAGGAAAAATTTTAAACATTTTTGAAAAGATTGTACTTTCCCTCTCTTTAAGTATCACTATAGTACCATTAATGCTATTATTTGAAAACATGTTGCTCAAAATACCATTAACTACTTTAAATATATGGATCAATACTCTAACAGTTTGTGCTATTGGAATTTTTACTTATGCAGTAAGGAGGTATTTCCATGAAAAAACTTAAGATAGCATATTTTTGGTTACGCCCCCCTGAACTTGCTTTTGGAGGTTCGGTGACCCATTTAGTAGGAGTTTTATCTGCTTTTCGAGAGCTTGGACATTCCGTCATAATTTTTCTTCCTAAAAAGATTAAAGAAGTAAAAGGCTTAGGGAAAGTATACGAGCTTGGTTTATATTTCAACTCCTCCTTACTTTCTCTAATTTTGTACAATTTTCTGAGCCATAAAGTTAAAAAAATTTTAAAAAAAGAAAAAGTTGATTTGATTTATCAAAGGCATGAAATATTCAGCGAGCTTGGAAGAAAAATTAGTAAGTCGCTAAGTANACCACTTATAATTGAATTTAATAATCCATTTAATTTATCTGTAAAGTACTGGTATCCTATAAATAGAATTTTAAAACTAATAGCTTTGCCATTTATTTCTTACTATGAAATGAAATTATTGAAAGGAGCAGATGGAATTGTAACGGTTAGTTCTGTATTAAAGAATTGGTTGATAAAAAAAGGTATAAAAGAGGAAAAAATAGTAGTAAATCCAAATGGTGTAAATCCTGCTAAATTTAATCCAAAAATAAAAGATAAAACTTTAAGAAAGAAATACGGGATTCCAGAGGAGGATATTTTAGTAGGGTTTGTAAGTACATTTAGAGCATGGCATGGTTGCGAAATTTTAGCAGAGGCTGCATTAAAAGTTATTAAAAAAAAGCAAAATGTATCTTTTATCTTCATTGGTGATGGCTTCTTTAGAAAATCTACAGAGGATCTTGTAAAAAGTAAGTATAAAGGAAGAAAAATAATTTTTACTGGTGCAGTCCCCTATAAACTAATATCCAATTATCTCTCTATTTGTGACATTTTAGTTAATCCAACAAAAAATACTCCCGATAAAAGCGAGTTTTTCGGATCTCCAACAAAGATATTTGAATATATGGGAATGGGTAAAGCGATAATTTCAAGTAACATTGGGCAAATGAGGGAAATACTAGAACATAAGAAAGATGCATATCTCGTTGAGCCTGATAACCCTGATGCTTTGGCCCAAGCTATCATAGAACTTTCTGAAAATAAAGAACTGAGGATGCGTATTGGAAGAAATGCAAGAAAAAAAGTAGTAAAAATGTATACATGGAAAAAGAATGTTGAAAATATTATCAAATTTTATAATTCTTTAAAAAGATGATATCTTGACTCTTAAAAATAAAGTAAGAAGTTATTGGAATAAATACCCCCGCGGAACGAAAAATATTGGAAGTCCTGGTACAAAGTTTTTCACAAAGAATGATATCATTAAATTATTTTCTATGTTCAAAAAACTAAAAATTCAAACGATTGTTATTCTCTATGATTTAAGAATTACAAAAAGGAAATACCTAACCTTTCTTAAATACCTTATTCCAAGTTCTTTAGGATTTTTT
>JGI24721J26819_10006573_pt1 | contig 11260 bp, 7 predicted proteins | sample YelNatPaOPGAMG01_FD_26819 | JGI IMG/M metagenome (IMG submission 26819)
AAAGAAGTAGTAGTGTCATACAAAGGGTATGACCTGGCACCAGGTAGTGCTCTCCTTGACTACGAACTTGTTCAACCAGATGTATTCTCTTACAACGATTGGATTACTGACTGTACAATTGATGTCGGGCAAGGATGGGGTTACGTGAAAGGACTTGGGTTCAGATCTGTTGATAATTTAATCGATAACCTTGTTGATTGTGTCAGCCGGAACGGCTATTTTTTACTTAACGTAGGGCCGAAGCCTGACGGGACCATTCCTGAGGAGGTCAAAGAACGGCTGCTGGCAATGGGCAAGTGGCTCCAGATAAACGGGGAAGCCATTTATGGGACAACGCCCTGGAAAATCTATGGAGAAGGACCAACCAAGATAACAGGAGTAGGAGTTAATCGCCCAGGACTGGTATTTACAGCGCAAGACATACGTTTTACTGTAAAAGACAACAACCTTTATGCTATTGTTTTAGACTGGCCCGGGGAAAAAGTATTAATTACTAGTTTGGCTCCCAAAAAAATGATAAAAGGAAAATACGCGCCTGTGTACGCATCTGAAATCGCTTCTATTACGATGCTCGGAGATAATAAAGAGCTGAAATGGGAAATGACTAGTGATGGTCTGGTCATTGAAACACCAAAAAAGAAGCCTTGCGATTACGCTTATGTTTTCAAGATCGTCCGCCGAAACAATTATGAGTAACCTTAAAATAGTTGCCAGTTTTGAACGATTCCTTGCATGAAGAAGATATATGTTGTCGATTCCCTCATTTTTTGTAAAAGAGGACCATAAAATGAATAGACGAGATTTTCTAAAAAATAGCGTTGCGGCAACGCTGACCCCTGGGGTTAAACGGTAGCATCACGAAAGTGCCCCAATTTGGTGATAGCACCGAGAAACCGAACATCATCTTCTTCATGACCGACCAGCAACGTTGGGATTGTTTGGGTGTCCTAAACTCGCGGATCAAAACACCCCATCTCGACAAGCTCGCTAGCCAGGGTATCCTCTTCCGCCAAGCCGTTTGCCAGGCCCGATGTGTATTCACAGCCGGTATTCTATGATGCTCGGCTTATACCCGTCCCAAATGGCCATATACACGAACAGCGATAGTTTGCCGGACGAAGCCCTTACGGCGGAGTCCCCTGCCTGAAATCTTGCTTAAAGCAGGCTACCAGACGGCGGGCCTCGGCAAGACGCACTGGCGCCGACTTTTGCCCTCAACGCGAGGTTTCCAGGTTCGCGCCATTGGCAAACCGTGCAATAGTGTCAACTATGAAAGTGGTGCCTTAATGATGAGCGACGACAATCCCCAGGGACTTAAGGACTATTTCGTCGAGGCCAAGTCCTTCGGACCCGGCGAGGAGGGCGTCCAGGGATGCATCGGGTGCGCCTCAAAGGTTCCCGCGCATTACCACCCCGACGGCTGAATTGCCAAACAGTGTCTGAAGTTTCTCGACAAAGACGTTGACCCGACGCATTCGTTGTTTCTATACCTTTCCTTCATGAAACTACACCCAGGCTTCAACGTGCCCAAGGAGTTTGAGGATCTCTACGACATCAACAACATTCCGGACATACCTCAGCCGCCTTGCCATAAGGAGCCTGACACGCACCTGGTCGCATACGACGCTGACCCGCAATCGGGTATCCGCTATCTGGAGTGGCGCAAAGCGTGGGAGAAAATGACGCCACTGGAGCGCCGGCGCACGACTTTGCGCTATTATGCCAATTGCTCATGGCTGTATGCATACTTCTGTCAGGTACTGGACAAACTGAAAAAGATGGGCCGTCTCGACAATGCCTTGATCGTCTTCACCTCCGATCACCGCGAGATGCTCAGCGAGCGCGACATTCACTTTAGCAAGTATTGCCTTTTTGACAGCAGCGTCCGTGTTCCCCTTATTCTGGCCGGCTCGGTCATTTCCGAGAAAAAGCGCGGAACGATTGACGACCGTCCTGTGGAGCTTATCGACCTCGTCCCCACTTTTGTCCATGTGGCCGGCCAGCTCGTCAACTCCTTTCTGCCGGGACTGGACCTGCTGGATGAGCCACGGCACATGGGGTCGTTCAGTGAATTTCATGGAAGGGTTTCAGAACCATATCGTTTGGCACCGGCTTACATGTGGCGCAAGAAGGATTGGAAATTTATCCTTTTTATTCCAGGTCGGATGGATGGAACCGTAGGGCAATCCGGGCTAGTGAAAGGTGAGTTGTATAACTTGGAAGATGATCCCCATGAATGGAAGAATCTCTATGATAACGAGAAATCCGCCGCCGTGCGCGAGCAATGGAAAAATGAATTGACGATGTATCTGGCATGCGTCTGGGCTCGTAGCCCACTTCTTTCAGAGGAGCCGCGTGAGCGTATTATCCAGAGGATGGCTCCTAACAAATAAAATCGGTCGAAACCCGAGCACAAGAGCGGGTCGCGTTGAAAAAAAAAACTGCTTGGCTGTCCATTTTGATCGGCTATCTTTGAGGAGATAACAATAGTTGAGGTGTTTGTCAAGCAGCTCGATGATGAGCCGGAAGAGGCGAGGCGTCTGCTTCTTTAATCAGGAGTGGCGAGAGGGGCGTCAATGAAGTCAAGGTCCAAATTAGGCATTTCGAATGCTTGGCATTGCCCAAAATATATATAAATTTTTATGGTTCATCGGGCTTTTTAATGGGTCCATGATGACTTACAATGACTCCAAGGAGAATTGGAGTTTTGCCAATATATAGAGCTTTATCGCTATCTTTTAGGTCTTGAGAGTCTTTGGGCGGTGGAACTGGTCAAACTTGATACAATCGGCCAGAGCGTCGATGTCCGGGCAACCCACGCTGAAGGGTTGCGTTGGGCCTGCCCCAAGGTGCGGGGCGTCCGTGCCGTTGTACGACCATGCCCCGGAACGCACGTGGCGCTACCTGGACGGCTGTCAATTCAAGACGTTTTTGCATGCCCGGCCGCCGCGGGTCAACTGCAAGGATCACGGGGTCCTGCAGGTACTATTGCCTTGGGCGGATGAAAAGGACCTATTTACAGCGTTGTTCGAGCGGCTGGCGATAGATGTCTCCTTCACATCTGCGATGTGAAGGGCGCTACCTTCATCTTGAGGATCAGCTGGGATGAAGCCTGGCATATCATGGAACAGGCCGTTTCTCGGGGGCTGAAGAGGAAAAAGAAACGGATACCCAAGACGATCGGCGTGGATGAGAAGTCGGTGGGCAAAGGGCACGACTACATCACTCTGGCCAACGATGTGGACCGAGCGACGGTGGACTATATCGGAGACGACCGGAAGCAGGAAAGCCTGGACGGCTATTTTGGCTGTTCCTCGGAGAAGAAAAGAGAGAAGATCAAGGCTATCGCCGTGGACATCTGGGATCCTTATCTGGCCTCGATTCGGAATTATCTTCCCGAGGTCGAGGAGAAGATCATCTTCGACCGTTATCATTTTATGACGCACATTATCAAGGCAGTGGACGAGGTCCGTAAGGAAGAACATCGGGAACTTAAGCGCGCGGAGGATGAGAGGCTGGCCGGCTCGAAGTATCTTTGGCTGTACTGGAGGGAGAACGTTCCCGACAAGCACAAGAGCCGGTTGAGGAGTCTGAGCCGGCAGAACTTGAAGACGGCCCGTGCGTGGGCAATTAAAGAGAGCTTTCGCGAGCTTTGGGGCTTTAGGCACTCGGCCTGGGCGTTGCGGCATTTTACAGCCTGGTATTTCTGGGCGACGCATTCGAGACTGGAGCCATTGATCGAGAAGGCACGGATGTTCGTCCCAGATTCTGACGTACTTCAAGCACCGGATCACCAATGCGGTGAGCGAAGGACTCAATTCCAAGATCCAGACGATCAAGAAGATGGCCTACGGCTTCCGGAACCGCGAGAACTCCGAGATCGCGAACTATTTNCATTGCGGGGGCTTATATCTTTATCCTGTTACCCATGAAAATGTCTGATGAACCAAGCAGATAATTTCTCCATTTGCTCAAAGTATCTACAAACCGGAAAATAATTTCTTTTGTCTTCTACCCGGTTGGTATCAATCCGCTGTATATGTAAGCTGAACTTATCACAGACCTACACCCAATAATTTTTTATATCCCAATATTTCAGCAAGGAAGTTGTATAAATTAATACTAAGTCATTATTCATTAAAATAAATTCTTTCCATTTCTTTCCANCCTTTAGCTCCGGGAAGCGGAATTTGCATGGGATTACAGATTTTCAGCCATTCTATATTTCTTGGCTCTTCCGCCAGCTTCTTCATGTCTCCTTCGTAATCATCACCATCATATTCATAATAGGCAAACTCATACCATTTGCCATCTATCTGTTCAAGGAAAATAGAAAAATTGCGGATATGGTATTTTCTGAGCAAGTCGCGGACTCCTGGATTTGAATCAGCGTGGAGTTTCTTATATTCTTCAATGTACTCTGGTTTGAGACCGATCACCTGCCCAACTCTTTTAATTGTTTTTACTTCAGTTTTTTGAGTTTGGATTGATTCTTTTTTGTTGCCTGACAAGCATAAAACCAGAATTAAAATCATTAGCCCCACTAACAATATAGAAATTGCCTTATTCATGCCAACCTCCTCTAAATTAAATCTATACTCATAAAGAATAATATTTTTAAACAAGATAAATTTCAAATATCATTTACTTTCAGATTAAGACAAAAGGTATCCATCAACCTACGTAGTTAAAGTTTACCCTGGGTTTTATAATAAATAAAATTGTGGGAAAATATATGCCTAGTTTGTATTATGCTTTTTTGAAATGGTTATTCAAGGAGATAAGATTATGAAGAAAGGGCCGTTTAATGGAAATTCGATTATTTTATTTATTATGGCCAGAAAAGCATTTGCTGCAAAGAGGAAAATAGTAAGGTATGTCGCACTTAAGGATTTCGGAACCGGCCTAAGTTTCCGGCTTCTCTTTTCAATACGAGCAATTTTTCTGGTCGCCTGGACATGGCTTTTGATATTAAACGCATCACCAGCAGTTACGGCCTCTCCGACAGAAACTGACCAGGACAGGCCCTTTATTAGTGAGCAACCTATTAAAGGTTATTTCCCGTTGGTTTCTGAAGGAGTGACAGCAGACGTATATGTAGACCCAGGTGACTGGAAGGTGGTAAAGATTGCGGCTGAGGATTTGACCAAGGACGTAGAGCGCGTTACCGGCCGCAAACCGTCACTCCAAGTAGCTATCAGCAAACTCTCTGCCCAGGCCGTATTAATAGGCACTGTTGGCCGGAGCTCGCTCATTGATAGGCTCATTAAAGAGGGCCGACTTGATGTAAGCGCGATTCAGGGAAAGTGGGAAAGCTTTATGATCATGGGAGTTTTTGATCCTTTGCCTGGAGTTAAACAAGGGCTTATCATAGTAGGCAGCGACCGGCGAGGTACTGCTTATGGCGTGTATGAATTGTCGAAGGCGAATCGGTGTTTCGCCCTGGTATTGGTGGGCCGACGTGACACCAAAGCACCGTGAGGCAATCTACATATCTCCCGATCAGTTCCGAATGGGACCGCCGGCTGTGAAGTATCGCGGCCTATTCATTAACGACGAAATGTGGGGAATCCGTCCTTGGGCAGCTGGAACTTTCGCCCCCGACGAAGGGCTGGGGCTGGGACCCAAGACTTACGCCAAAATATTTGAACTTCTATTGCGGCTGCGGGCCAATTATCTCTGGCCCGCGATGCAACTGCACACGCGGCCTTTCAATAACTATCCTCAGAATAAGGTTGTGGCCGATGACTATGCTATCGTTATGGGCTCAAGTCACATCGAGCCGATGCTCAGGAATAACATAAATGGAGCCGAATGGGACGAGGAAGTTGGCACAGAATGGAATTACCAGACGAACCGTGAGGCTATCCTCAACTATTGGGCCAGGCGGCTTAAAACCAACGGACGCTATGAAAACATCTATACCCTGGGTATGCGCGGCAAGGACGATGAACCCATGAAGGGAGGAAAGACGGTTGCTGACAAGATTGCTCTTTTAGAACAGATCTTTGCCGACCAACGCCAGCTGCTAACCCGTTACGTGAATCCTGATATTACCAAAGTTCCGCAGGTATTTATTCCCTACACCGAAGTATTGGACATTTATGACCAGGGATTGAAAGTGCCCGACGATGTGATAATCTGCTGGCCAGATGATAATTTTGGTTATATTCGCCGTTTGCCCACCCTGGCCGAGCAACGGCGGTCTGGAGGTTCAGGTGTTTACTATCATATCCAGTGGCTTAACGGCGCCACCAATGCCTACACCTGGCTGAACACGACCCCGCCGGCGCTTATGTGGGAAGAGTTAAACAAAGCCTTCCAATATGGTGCTAAAACTCTTTGGGTACTTAACGTGGGCGATATCAAGCCCGGTGAAATTGGGATAGACTTTTTCATGGAGATGGCCTGGGACCCGCATCGCTTTGGACCGGCCAATATTCGCGACTTTCTTAGGGGCTGGGCAGCACGGGACATTGACCCACGCTTTGCGGATGAGATCGCCCAGATTATGGAGGAATACTACCGACTTGGCTTTACCCGCCGGCCCGAGCATCTCGTGCAGTTCAAGGAAGGCAAGAATCTTGAGTATTCATGGTTCAGCCACGATTGTTACAACGACGAGGCCAGGCAGCGGCTGGAGCGCTATGCCGACCTTGCCTGCCGTGCGCAGACGATATACGACCAACTGCCAGTCGAAAGAAAAGACGCCTTCTTTGAGCTTGTCCTATATCCGGTTCAGTGTTCAAACTTAATGAACAGAAAGATAATTTTTGCAGATAAGAATATACGGCACGCTATTGAGGGACGAAGCAGTACCCATGAGGAGGCCGAGCAGGCGCGAGTGGCAGCTGCACGCATCATTGAGCTGACAAATCATTATAATCAAGGCTTACTGACTGTCAGTGGAAAATGGAACTACATGATGTCCTGGGCACCAGGTCCCTGGGGTAATCAATTTTACCAGTTTGTCATGCCTCCACTAAGTGATTATGATGGCAACGGCCCGCCGGCACTGGGGGTAGCATTAGAAGGGGGCGAAGAGGAGACTCTTGCCGATCTAAGCGTGTATACAAAAGGAAAGCGCTTTATAGATTTGTATAATACGGGTAAGGGTTGTATTAATTGGCAAGCCACGGTCTCCCAACCTTGGGTTCAACTAAGTCTTGTTTCAGGCTCTTTCAGCACCGAGCAGCGGATTTGGGTAAGCATAGATTGGAATCATGTACCGGCAGGAAAAGATATTGAAGCTACCATTGACATAAAGAGCACAGGAGGATGTAAACGAGTTAGAGTGCCGATCTTCAATCCCAGCGAGCCACGACTCAATGAGGTCACGGGTTTTGTAGAAAGCCACGGTTATGTGAGCATGGAAGCTGAGCACTATACAAGGATGCAAGAGCGAGGTGGAGCTTCCTGGCAAGTTATTAAGGGCCTGGGCCGTTCGAGGGATTCCGTTTCCGTATTTCCGCCGACTGTAGCTTCACGATTAGAGCCTGGTGAAATACTCAATTTTAGTCCGTCAGTGGAATATGACATGTATTTGTTTCATTCTGGTGAAGCGCGATTAGACATTGATTGTCTGCCTACATTACCCGTGGGACCAGGTCGAGGTGTTCGTCTTGCTTTCAGCCTCGATCGGGCAGAGCCACAAATTCTTGAAGGCAGAGAAAGGGATGTACTGGCGAACCTCCGTCGCTTGACTGCCACGGTGAAAATCTCTCGACCGGGCAAACATACCTTGACCATTTGGATGGTAGACCCGGGGGTCGTGATAGATAAAATCGTCCTCTATTTTGATCCGCCAAAACCTTCATATTTAGGTCCGCCAGAATCTTACTACCATTGAGGACTTTTACCTGAGCACTTTTATTGAACATTTCTAATGTGCCAATTAAAAGCGCCCAAGATGATGGGTGAAATTCACCACGAAGAAGAGTTTTAATATCAAGATTGTGGGTACATGTTACTAATAATTTGATATCATTTAGAACTTCGACCAGGATGTTGAAATTTGAAAATGAGCTGCTTTTAGCCAGGTTTAAGTTCATATTAAACCCCACTTTGCTTGAAATGGTGTCAAATATTCACTCATTGAGGATCTATTCAAAAATCGCTTTAAGGCTGCCCACTCCCCATTTACACAGGTCTTTTTTGAAATATTCCTTGATGATTTCCTCCATAGTTTTTTCCTTAGCTCTTTCCACTATGTTTTCTCCCATCTGTCTCTCTTCCTTTCAAACTCTATATATATTGCCAGACACAAAATGATTTTTACTTTCAAGTCCTTTGGGAGCCCAGAGCTATTTATGCCCAAATGCGCCGGCTTTCATCTGCTCTGAGGTAAAATTAAAATTGAAGGAAAATTTGAATGGAGGAATGGTTCTGTCTTTTAGGCTCAAACCGACGCTTGAAACCGCAAAGGAATTTACACAAAATGCTTGACACTTAGGTATTATTTATATTAAGAAAATCAAAAGTTTGTTTTGCCATTTTTTGATAATTAGGTTTTTTAAAAAGGAGGCGCATAAATATGATCAGAAAATATGTGAAGGTTGCACTAAGTGCTTTCTTATTTATTATTTTTTTTCTCGTTTTAGAGACGAAACTTACCCTGCAGCAGAAAGCAGGAAGCGAGTATATAGCTGGTTATCTTATCATCCCCGTCGAGAAAGTGGACGAAAGTTACAATGCCGGATTTTCAATTTATGTACCAGCATGGCCATTGCAGCTGACTTATCCGGGACACAATTTCCAGTCTGGTTTGCCGGGCACGTGGATGTTTCCCCAAAATGATACCCCGCCGTTTAAATTTTATTCAGATGTTGAGGGTGGTCTGGGCTGGTGGACGGATACGCGCTTTCCTACCGAGACGCCCAAGTTCATCATGGGTGGCGTAGGCCCGGACTTCTCTGTAATTGCCAACGGCCCTGCCCACGGATGGGGCACATGGGAAAAACCGCTTGGTCTCTACGGTGTCGCGCAATTGAGTCCGTGGCTCCTTTTTCCAATTGATGGCCTGAATATCAAACAAGGTGCCTCCGGCGAATTTTTTGGTTACGGCTATTTGAATCTGCCCCTCTGCGACGCCCGCACCCTTACAATAGATGGAAAGAAAATTCCTACCGGGGGCAACTGCTGGACACTTTTCATCAGCGCCGCCAATTTCAAAGGTCCTGTTGCCTTCTTCACCCCCTACTTCTGGGCGGAAGCTGGCGTGAAAGACCCGCGGTTTATCGGACTACTTCTTGATAGCCGTCCAGCCGAACCAAACCGGGCAGTCGAGATGGAGACACAATGGATTCCCTGCCGGATTGCCAAAGATTCCAAAGGTGAGTCGTACGCACGNATCGCCCCAACATTATTCCCGCTGAACGAAGACGATATGTCTGTTTTGGTGTATAAGGATACTGTTTACAATAACAAGGCACTCTATGATTCGGTAAAAGCCTGGTTTGAAGGCGGTCCAGTTTGCAAAGGCGCGATAAATTCCGAAGGTGCTTTCGAACGTCAGTTTGTCCGGCGCGGTCACGCCACCTGGCAGATACGGGTGCCAAATCAGGACGGAAAAGGCGAAACCCGCATTGATATTGACTGGGATTCCTTTGCAACTCCCATTCCGTTAGATAAGGACACCTATGCATACAAGTGGAACTTTAACCTTGCGAAGAAAGACGGAAAATTTGTCGTTCTGCCAGAGTACTATCATCTTGAAAACCCAGGCGAAGGGAAGAAACCGAAATGGGTGCCCGTACCCCCTGATAAAGTTCCCGCTGAAACAGGCTTGCATCAGTTGAAATTTGAACGCCCAGTTGAGGAAAAAGAGCAACCCTATACTACTCCCGAAGACCAACAAAGTTGCTGGAAAAAGCCAGGACCAAAGGCCGGTCCGTTTAAAGTTAAACTTGGCGATGGCAGCATTTTAACCTACTACTGGTACCGATTTGCCGACCAGCCGGCCCTACTGAACGCTGGACTAACTAAAGAGGAACGGGAGAGCATGCAGGCAAAGGTGGAAAAACTTCACCGCGAATGGACCAAGGACCGCGACTACCTGCCATTGCTCACGAGAGGCAAGCTGGCTAACTTGGATCCAGCTTTGATCGTAAAACCGCCTAAAGGCTTAGAAATCGGTTATGTGCCCATTGCCACCCGCCAGGAAAAAAATCAATAAAATTAGCCTCGATAAAGGCGACGGCAAATTGCCTCCTTAAAAATCTATCCGAAAATGAATCATTGGGTCATGAAAAAGTCTACTTGAAATTTTGGCCTCTCTGAAGATAGCATAATTCAGATTTGAAAGTAAATTTAAGATAAGCAAAGGCTATGAGGTGGCCTTAGATTGATTGGATATAATGTCCTATTAGACTGAAAGAATGGACAGCATGGATGGATGGCCATAGTATTTTTGTAGTATCTTGAGCTCCAAGCCCGGTATTAATAATCTTTGAGCAATCCCGTTCGATTTCGAAGCTGAATATTTTCACTTATAGAGATTTATGAGAATGCATAGAACGGCCGATGGAACCACCGCTGCTGGTCAGAGGAGCTGAATAGTTAGCTTTAAGCCTTGTTTAACTGGACAAAATATGAACAACACAAACAACAGCCTGGTTTTGGGAATATGGAAAATCATGTCTGCCTGGAGGAGATTAAAAATTAATGTAATTTCAGGTTATTTTGGACAGCAGTGGTAATAGAAATAATATCTCCCTCATTTTCAAAATCTAAAATGGCAAGAATAAACTATGATCTTAAAAAATGGGAATTTTTTCGCTTTCAGTTGATAGGATTTCTTCTGCTAATAAAGAATTTCCAGTGCCTTTTTTCGAAAAGAGTATGAATACCCCAATCTTACACCGAATTATTTTAGCTATTTTATGAAATTCTTTTATTTCATCTTTTTTTGAGCATCATTATGATTTTAAGGCAAATTAATATTATTATAAGGAAGATAAGGGGAGGCTAAAGTCCTCCCCTTATCTTTCTAAACTATCACTCAAAAACTGTAGAGCACCGAAAATCTAAACTGACGGGAACCGGAAAATCCTCTCAAACCAGTAGATCCCGGGGTATAAGTCCCCTGAGTTGTGTTTTCATCAACTGGACGCCAGGTTCCACCCGGGTTTTTAGCAATGGTAAGGGTATAAGCTCCGAGTAAATTAAAAACATCCATATAAAACCCTAATCTTCCGGGACCAACAATAAAATCCTTCTGGAGTCTGACATCAAGATTATCATAAGCCTCATTTCGGCGGGT
>JGI24721J26819_10006581_pt1 | contig 11253 bp, 5 predicted proteins | sample YelNatPaOPGAMG01_FD_26819 | JGI IMG/M metagenome (IMG submission 26819)
GGCTCGAATGATGTCGGGAATCTTGTCCCGGACGAGTTTGCCCACGCGGCCCCTTTCGCTGGCGATAATGCGTCGGTGCAGTTCTACCTCACCGGGCTGACGACACAGGTGCACCATGGATGACAGGGCCGATCCGCTTCTGCTCGGACAGCGGGTGGTGGCAATCCTCGAGACTGGCCTGCGCACGGCCACCTACAAACTCGCCACGTTGATGGCACTCCTCGACCACTGCATCGAGAAAATGCCCGAGCGGCCCTTCGATGTTCTGCCGGTGCCGATTCCCGACCTGGCCCACCGGGTGCTGGAGATCTACTGGCAGCAGGTGCGCCCATTCGACGGCCACGAACTGCGCCAATCCACACAGCCGCGCGCACGAATCCTGATCGCCACCAATGCGTTACGTGCGGCGGCTGGGGTCAGCCGCACAAGCGTTTCGGTAGACATCGCCGGGCTGCGCGCTCCCGCAGCCTACCAGCGCGCCATCGACCAGATCACGTTGTGCCTGGCCCAGCAGCCGTTGCACCGGCTGCAGAAACTGCCCGGCTCATCGACGAGTGAGCCTTTCCTGTACGACGACTCGTTCCTGCACGACCACGTGTCGCGGTCGACGCTGCGCGCACACGGCGACGCCATCGAACTCAAACCCGGAGTAGCACACNGCCTTGCCCGGCTGGCGGGTCTGCTCAAACCCGCGCTGGAAATCATGTGGGTTGACGATGTGCGGCGGATGAACAAGTTCCTCTACGAGCAGGTCCCCGATGTCGCAGGTCATCTGTTCGGTCGTGAGCGGACCGCCTTGGCCGCCGTACGTGCGCCATTCAAGGAGGCCTTCGGCCCGCATTGCTTCTACTGCAATACACACCTGGCGGTCAACAACCCGGTCGATCATGTGCTGCCGTGGTCATTGGCGGGTATTGACGGCCTGGCCAATCTGGTGCTGGCGTGTGCTCGCTGCAACGGCGACAAAAGTGGCGCGCTGCCCGCGGTGTCGATCCTGGACCGGGTACTCGAACGTGACCGCCAGGTGCTGGAACAGATCGCATCCGAGATTCAGTGGCCGACGCAGCGCGACCGAATGGTTTCCGCGGCTCGCGGCATTTATCGGGTGCAGCCGGCCGGCGTGCCGACGTGGTCGGGATACAAACAGACCGAGCGGCTCGACATCGGCTTTCCGTTGTCGTGGGCGTGAACGTGAAGCGATGTCGCATTGAGTCGACATCTTCCTCGGGGCGAGGGGATTCAGCGGAACACCTATCACGCAACAGCCGCCCGTGAAGCGATAAATACCTCCATCGGCATCGGCCGGCGCAGTCGCCAGGTAATCGCCATCGGCCGCTCCCCTTCGTGGGAGACGTAGTCGGCCGGGCCGAGAAACACGTACGGCGACGTGCCCAACGCGTTGTTTTTCGTCTCGCGTACGAAGAGCAGGATGTGGGATCCGCGCTGGCGGTGGTGAATATAGCGCTGNCCGGTCGGTGATGCCGAGGTCGTCGTCGACTGCGATTCCCAGTGGAATAGCGCTGGGCTGAGCGCGAAGTCGCGGTACATCGTGGTCGGCGAGTAGTCGGTCTCCGTCTTCTTCAAAGTGATCAGGAAAGCATCGGCATGGGTCGACTCGCACCAGGCAACACCCTCCCGCATGGTGCTCGGCGTGCGCCGCAACGAAGCAAACGAAAGAGCAGCCAAGATCTCCTCACGCGAGTAGCTGCCGTGCACGGCCAGCGGGACACTTGCCAGCTCAGGTATGAGCTCATCCAGCGGGTAGGTGCTGCGCCGGGCGTTGTCGAATCCGATGTCGATGACCTGACGCATCTCGTCGACCACCGGCTCGCCGCTTAGCGCCGCCAGCCCTGCTTCGGTGCTGTCGAATCCGCCACCGTTGGGAAACAGTGAGAAAAATAGCATCTCGGCCAGCCGCTCTTCACCACGGCTTCCAGCCTGCGGCTTTCCGCCGGAAAGGATGGCCTGGTAAGCAGCATGGCGACGTCGGTCATCGACATGGGCCAGCGTTCTAACACGTTTAACCAGCTCACTTTCGCGCGAGCCAGGTGCACCAACGGCCTTGCCGGCCTCGCGGCGCAACGTCGTCCATGACCTACCAGGGCGCAGCACATCTTCCAGACTGCGACCGCAAGCATCCAGGTAGGAGGGCAGATTGTCGCTGGTGTGCGCACGCACCTCAGAAACGAGAGCCGACCAGCGCGGCGCCAGTTGCTGTCGGATGTTGTCCAACACCAGCTTCCGCGACACCGAATCCAGCACGATCTGGCTTCCCGCGGGCAGGAAGGGGAAGCCCTGCTCCACCTGCCGCATCAGCTGTTTGCGCCCCAGCCCGGTGAGCGCGCGAAAGCGTTGGTCGAAGCGGAACTCACGATGTTGGTGCCCAACGAAATCTAGGGCGGTGAGCACGGTCTTGCCCTCGGTCAACCGCAGACCGCGACCGAGTTGCTGCAAGAAGACGGTGGCGCTCTCGGTCGGCCGGAGGAACAAGATCGTGTCGACCTCGGGGATGTCAAGACCTTCGTTGAACAGGTCGACGGCAAACAGGATGTTGATCTCTCTGGCGCGCAGAGCCTTCAGCGCCGCTTGACGTTCGGCGGCCACGGTGTCCCCCGACACTGCGCGGGCCAGGACGCCGGCGGCAACAAACCGATCAGCCATGTAATGAGCGTGCTCGATGCTGACGCAGAAACCGAGGGCGCGCATGGCGGCCACATCGGCCACCTTGTCGCGCAGTTCTTTCAGCACGATTCGCGTGCGCGCGTCGTTGCCGGTGTAGAGATTGCTTAACGCGGAAAACTCGTATCCGCCGCGCTTCCACTGCAAGTCACTTAGATCGACCTCGTCGTGCACGCCGAAGTAGTGGAACGGGCACAACAGGTGCTGCTCGAGGGCGTCCCAGAGCCGAAGTTCGGCGGCCACCCGCCAATCGAAGAACTCGCGAACGTCCACGCCGTCGCCGCGCTCCGGCGTTGCGGTCAGACCCAGCAGTTCGATGGGTCGCACATGATCGAGTAGACGCCGATAGGACGCGGCCTCGGCGTGGTGGAACTCGTCGACCACCACCACGTCGAAATGGCGGGGTTCGATGGCGGCGAGTCGCTCAGCCGACAGCGACTGGATGCTGGCAAAAACGTGCCGCCACTTGGTCGGCTGATCCCCGCCGACCAAGAGTTCGCCGAATGTCGGGTCAGTCAGCACCTCCCGGTACATGCGCCGCGCCTGGGTGAGGATCTCCTTGCGGTGGGCGACAAACAGCAGCGTCAAGTCGCGGCCGGGCCGTTCGCGCGCAAGGCGGCGGTAATCGAGCGCGGCGACCACCGTCTTGCCGGTTCCGGTGGCCGCCACGACCAAGTTCCGGTGCCGATCGTGCAGCTCCCGTTCGGCGTCAAGCTCCTCGAGCATTTCGGCCTGGAACGGCTTGGGGTGCACCTCGAGGCCAGACAGCATGATTGCGGAGCCGTCCTTCTGGCGCCCGCCGGCGGCGACGGCGAGCGCCGCACGCAGTCGCTCCCCGTCCGAGGCCGGCTGGTAAGCCTGAAATTCGCGGTTCTGCCAATACGACTCGAACGTCGCCCGGAACTTCTCTAACAGGTGCGGAGTCGACACCGCCGACAGCCGCACATTCCACTCCAGCCCGTCGATCAGCGCAGCGTGCGACAAGTTACTCGACCCTACATACGCGGTGTGAAAGCCCGTGTCACGGCGCAACAACCATGCTTTGGCGTGCAACCGGGTGCGCTGGGTTTCGTAGTTGACCCGCACTTGCGCGCCGAACTCGTCAACCAACGCGTCGAGTGCGCGGGCGTCGGTAGCGCCGAGGTAAGTCGTCGTGATGACCCGCAGCGACACCTTGCGCCGTCGCAGTTCGCTGAGTTCCCCATCCAACAACCGCAGGCCCTGCCACTTGACGAATGCACACAACAAATCCACCTGGTCGGCGCTGGCAAGCTCGGCCCGCAGCTCGGCGGCCAACGTCGGCTCGTTGTGTCCATTGGTCATCAACGCCGTGTCCGACAACGGAGTGGCAGGCCGAGGCAACCGGGTGACGCCGAGCCGGTCGGCCGCAACGACTTCATCGAGACGCTCGATTTTCCCAGGCTCACGTTGATGTAAGGCTTCAGTCATCACGTCGGAGTCAGGCAGCGCAGNCAAGATTCGGCGTACTAGGTCGACCCGGTCGTGCGGAGTCCCAGCCGCGCGAAGTGAGCGTTCGATGAGGGGCGTGAGATGCCGCGCGATAGCCAGTGACTGCTCGCCATCATCGAGCGAGTCGATCTCGGGACGCAGATCAGGTCGCTCAGCCAGCGCCTGGTGCAGCCGCTCCGTCAGAAGCGATTCATAGAGGCCCTCATACATGGCGANGTGTGTGGCTCATTGTGCCGACAGGGTCCGACCACAANTTTCCTACCCTCCGGCTTCGTCCACTGTGACAAGTTTGAGCGCAGAACTCAGGACCGACCGGGCATTGTCGGTGAGCCGCTTAAGGCCAAGCCGGTCAAGGACCGCCCTGAACAGCTGCTCGTCAGATTGGGCACCGTCCGCTGCAGACAACTCGGCGAGGTGGTATGCCAGTTCTCCCGGTGGGACCAAGTCCAGTGTTCGTGGACCCAACTGCCTCGGGAGGACTTCTGGCTGGCTGGGCAGCCGAAACGTCTTCGGCGTTATGCCGGATTCGCTGAGCGGGTTATCCGCAACGATGTGGCCCTGCCGCACGGCCAGTGAGATCGCATGGTTGAGCAGTCGCGCGATTTCCTTCCCGACGCGGTGTCCACCGAATGATTTAACGTATGCATGGTGGAGACGATGTCCCAGCAGCGGACCTTCGGCGGCAACGATGCGGATGACGTTGGCCGCGATGTCACGCGGGGAGGTTTCGCCGATAGGAGGTAGTGACTCGTCGAATGCAGCATAGGGCCGGAGCCGAGCAGTATTCATGACGGGAACAACTTCAACGAAAGACGATGCTGTGTCCGGCGCGATGTGGACGCTTGCGCCCGGCAGGATTCCAGCGATCTGGGAATCGTCCTGAGAAGCTCCGACTCCGAGCTGCGCCGGCTGCCGATCTTCCATGTCGTCGAGCTCCGCAGCGCGGTGTCGGCCGCCGTCGCGCTCCAAGAAGGTGACTGCCGACTCCCCCGGCCGACCGACGGTGGCCGGAGAGACTTCCTGTATTGCCGACTGATTCGACTGATCACAGCCTTCGTCCACGGCCCCGAAGCCTTCAAGCTCGTCCGCAACCGCCAGCGGGTCGTCGACGATGGTGTCGGCTGGGACGTTGTCATCAAGACTCGGGTCGATCCAGTCCGCCGTGCGTATGTCGAGCTCGTCCAGCGTTTCCCATAGCTTCGCCATCGTCGCCGCCATGTCCGCGTAGAAGACCGACTCGCGGATCCTGAAGAACTCCCATCCGCATCGTTCGAGTTCGCGCTGACGCGCCAAGTCGGCCTCGTATTGAGCTGGGCCGTGCCAGAAGTCGCCGTCGCACTCGATGGCCAGTTTTCCCTTGGCGCCGATCACCACCAAGTCAATGCTGTAGTCAAGTGCCGGGTATTGCGGCCACACCGTATAGCCACGCTCGACAACCCGGTTGAACACCCGCTGTTCGAACAGCGAATCAAACGGCGGCACCCGCATATCCTCGGGCACGATGCCCTTCACCGGGGCATCGGAGTCACCACGAGTTCTGTTGATGACGCCATAGCAGTAGTCGAGGAGCTGGTATCGCATGTCTTCGGTATTGGTCAGTTCCGACCGCGGCACCGAATGGTAAACCCACATCTGGTCTTTCGCGCGGGACGCTGCGACATTGAACCGTTGCATGTACATAGTTGCAGTCAGCGCGCCCATCCTTTGCGCCGGATCGGGCGCTTTCACCATCGAAAGGAACATCACGTCGCGTTCGGAACCCTGAAAGTCCGATGCGTCCCCGCAGCGTAGCTCGCGAGCAGTCCACTCCTCCGGCGCAACAGCGTCAAGGAGGTGGTGTTCGATCAGCTTTGCTTGTTCCTTACCGAGCAGCGAGATCACACCGATCGTCGCGCCGTCATAGCGTGGATCGGCCAGGCACTTACGAATCTGGTCGACGATCGCCTCGGCTTCGACCGGGTTCGTCTTGTTGTCGGCTTCATAGCCGTCGGCAAGGTACACGGCCTTGATCGGCGCGAGTCGTTCGGCCCCGAATTGTCGCACGGGCACCAAGGGGATTCCCTCCGGCTCGTAGGCAATGCGGTTCGAGAACCCGATGATCTCCGGCACGCAGCGGCGATGCTCGGTCAGTGGGATCCGACCCCCGAAGCGCATCGCTGCTTCATCGAAGTAGCTGCGCTTCGGATCCTGCCACGACGCAATGTAGACGTCATGGGAGAGATACAACTTCGCGAGGTCGCGGAGTTGCTGTTGGTCAACGCCGACAGCAGCCGGCGATACCTGCTTGTCGTCGCCGATAACGACAACTTTAGGCGCGAAATACTGCAAGAAGGTGGCTTCGAGCCCGGCCTGGGAGGCCTCGTCGATGATGACGACATCAAACAAGTTCGGCTGCACGCGCACCTGTTCGGCAATCCGATAAATCGGCATGATCCAGACCGGCACAGACGGGCGACACCGATCCATCGCCTCCGCGATTTCTACCCGCTTCTTGGCGGCATACTTCCCCGTGCCCTTGCCCAACGATGAGACCAACTGGGCGTATTGGGTCAGATTCGCTCGTGCGCTGCCGGTGAGTCGTCCTGGCGCCACCGCATGTCTCCAGGCCCGTTCGGCGGCCAAACGCTCGACTTCGTTTCTGATCTGCTGCTCGATGACATTGAGCTGGGTTTTGAGGACATTCGAGTCCTCGCCGCCTTGGTGAAGGATCCATCGTCCGGTCATTTCCCAACGCCAGGCGTCCGCATAGGTGGAGAGGCGATCGTCCCATTCGGGTGCTGCTGTGGTCCCGGCGATGGCGTCAGCCAGGAGTGGGGCCGATTGGTCAAGCTCGGCGCGAATGCGGTCACGCTCCGAAATCGCTTCCGCCACCTCATGCAGATGTTTTAGTTGGGCGTAGCCAGATACATACCCGTCGAGATCGCGATGCTCGACAGCCTGCAGCAAGCGCGTTGTCACGGCAGGAGAGTTCGGCCACTGCGCTTCTGCCCGCAGACACTCGGCTAGCGCGTCTATCGGCGCTGCGGCTGCCGCGGCCGCATCGGCCGCCGTCGCTGCGTCAGCAAGCTGGGCGTAGCGGCGGATGTCAGCGAGGTTGTTCCAGTCGGGTACCGGAAGCGCATTGTGCTGCAACCACTCTCGCTCCGCCGCTATTCGATCACCGAGAGCGATCACCGTGTCTAGCTCCGCGACTTCAGTGCGGTGCCAGGACAGCCGCTGCCGGAGAGTCGCGAGGCGGGGAACCTGCACACCGGCCGGCCAGGCTCGATCCATTGCTGTGACGGCACGGTCCGCTTCGACCCAGTCGATGAAGACGGCTAGCTGATTTCGCGNCACCGCCGGCACACCGTCGACCATCACCTCGGCGAAAAACGGTTCCGCGAGCTTAATCGTTTTCGAAGTCAAGCGGCCGATTTTAGGGCGGCCGTCGGGAAGAACTTTGATTTCATGACCCGAATCTAGGTAAGCGAGAAGCGATTTCGCCGTTTGTTGGTGGGCGCCCGAATCTCCACCTTTGATCTCAACCCATGTCGTCGGCCCGAAGCGTTCGAAAAGGCTGGCGGCGTGGTCGGCGAGGGATTTTATCCGTACGGATCGCTCCGCCCAGTATTCCTGTTTGCCGCTGCGGACGTCGTGCAACGCTTCGCGCACCCATGCTTCGTCATGCCGCTCAAGAACCATTGCGCGGTCCGCGAGTCCGCACATTCTCGAGCGAAGCTCCGCGCGAAGCCCAGGAGACAAGGAGCGGACGCGTTCGAAGGCCTCATCCGCTGACAGGTTTTGGTACTTGCCTTCGTCGGCGGCGGCTTGGTGTTCGCCAGCCACCAAGCCTGCGTATTCGTCGGGCGTCGCCACGGCCGACAAATCGGGCAGACGACCACTCGCCTCTGCCTCGTGGTTGATCAAGTCCTGATTTAGCAGGGCCTCACGCCATCGCATGATCTCGTCGGTCGAGACGGTTTGTCCGATTCTGCCCGGATCGACGCCGAAGTCGTGGATCCATCCGAATTTCGTCTTTTCGTGCAGGTGGCGGTAGGCGATGGCGGCCAACGTGCCGTGCTCCGGCCCGTCGTCCCGCGGTTGGACTTCTTGCCGACGGATCGCAATGAGCTCTGCGTAGGTTTCGGCGCGTTCTCGCCGCAGCTGGTCGAGCTTGGCGACGTGGCGCTCGATCGACTTCTGCGATTCCGCCGGATCGAATTCGTCGGCGCGNCGCGATATGTTTTCCACGGCGGTACGAAGATCGGCCATGTCCGAACGCGACTGACCGATGACCGAGACAGCCAGCGATTGGATTTCGCGGGGCAGTTTGGNCCGTACCTCACGCAACGCGCGATCCGTCTGTGCTGTGATCAGGACCCGCTTTCCCTGAGCNAGCAGATGCGACACCAACGCCGCCGCAGTATGCGTTTTCCCGGTACCGGGTGGGCCTTGAACAACGGTTTGCGCGTTTACATCGACTCGCTCGATGACCCTGCGCTGAGCCTCGTTGACCTGCAGCGGAAGGAAGTCTTCGTCGTCGAGCTTGACTATCGCGCCGACTGCCGTGCTGGGCGCCGACTCTGGCTGCCGATCGGGGTCGATCAACGGCAAGATGCCGCTGGGNACCTCACCCAACGCCTGAATCTGCGCGACGATTTGTTCGTAAATCAGCACCAGACCGCGGTTGGTGCGTCTCCGCAAAATGATTGCTGGAGCAAACGCGCATTGTGGACTGGCGCCACTGGGTGGCGNGAGCGTGTCCTCGTCGTATTGCCCGTCAGGGTCAAGCAAGTGAATGAGACTTCGGCAGATTGAACCGATCGCTTGCCTGTCAAGCAGGTGGTGGTCGTATTCGCCTGCTAGTTGCCTGATTTCGTCGATTCTGGCCGGACTGGGAATTAATNCAGGATCGAGCATATCCAGTTCGATCGAGACGGTGTCGGGCGACAATACTTGTGCGACGGTTAGGGTCCCGGAATTCTCGTCGAGNGTGATTGAGATCGGGGCTGTCGCCACGTGCCGTAAAACCTGATCGTGGCCCTCAGGCCGCCACGACAAGCAGCCCACACCAAGCACCAGCTCGAACTCCTCGCTGTGTTCTGTCGACGCAAGCCGCATCTCGAACAAGCCTTTGTAGGCGTTTCTCGCTCGCTCGCCGATCGCCCACGCCCGCCAATCAGTCAGCCAGTCGCCGAAGGCGACGGCAACGTCCGGCGCATCGGCAAGGGCTACCCGCCGGCTTGTCGCCGCTTCATCACCCTNGGCCGCTTGCTCGATGTCGATCGCGTCTCGCAGCGAGGGCTCGCGGCCGCAGTCTTTTGTGGCGCCATTGACCCATGGTCGCAAACAGTCGGGAACCACCGGCGGATCCTGCTTCACCACCCTGTCCAAAGCCAGCAGCGGCATATCTGCTTCGAGGTTGGCGACCCGATGCGCAGGGTGCACGGCGGAATGCTCGGGCAGGTCGCCGAACCACAGCAGTCTCTCGTACTTGTCGGCGTTCCTCAGGGGCTTCAGGAGCTGCTGCTGCGTACGCATAAGGAAGGTGAAGAGGTTGATCGCCTTCCGCACCAAGCCGGCTTGATCAGCCTCCTGCTCGACGGCCACGATGTATCACTCCCTGCTGGTTCGTGACGGAAGCCCTGGCCGGGCTCGGACGGCATGGTAGCCGTCCATCCTGCCGACTCGTAGCAAATCATGGAGATTCGTCCGACACAATGGACCTTTTCGTAGCGGAAAACCTTCCCGCTTGGTCGCATCCCGCAGCAAACAGGCACCACGTCGTGTCCGACCACTAAGTTGGCAAATGATTCCGGGAAGAAACGCTTCGAATCCGACCCGAACCGACACACCACGCGGGCTGGTTAGCAAAACTGCTGCTCTACCGTAGGCATCAGCCGACGACGATGGCCATGAGTTTGTTCGAGCCTTCGGCGGCGATCAATCACATCGACGGCTCGGACGAGGCGCCCAGGGCCCCGCCGCGACCATCGCGGCGTGGATGTGCTCGCAAGGTCTTTCCGAGTCGCTGTTGACCGACGGTCGAGCGAAGCTGGCATCGGCTCGTTGCGGGCGATCTTGTGTTCCGCCCCGTCGACATAGGCCGCCGCGTGCGCGCAACGGAGAGTTCAGCCGCGGTGATGCGCCGCGGTGACCTCGTGCAGGATGACGACCCGCTGCACAGCACCGAGGTCCGGCCGTAGGCGGCGCATATCGGGCGGCGGTTCTTCCCAGTTGCCCATCGCGTTGTCTTCGCCTCAGGCACTCCGGCGCGATTGGATCTGCACATCGTCGATGACGGCAACTACAGCGCGAGTACGCCGCGCGGACCCCGGTCGACGTCGCGCATGCGGTTCGGCGGCACTCGCCCCGCCGAATCGGATAGGCCCGTCTTGTTCAACGTGATGAGCGCTGTGACGTTGACGACCGAATCACGACGCAGCCCGGACACCGCGGCGGGCAAGAATACGTTGCCGTGCATCGCGGCGAGCGCGTTGTTCGAGGTGATCAACGCTGCGAGCACTTTGGCAAGTCGGCTCGCGTTGTAGGGATCCGATTGGACGATGAGCACGGGGCCGCTTGGCGGGCCGGCTGCGGGACCAGGAGACGTTGGACGGCGAAAGTGAGCTTGCTGCCGACCTTTCCCAGACACGGGCCCTATGCCCTTGCCGCGCTCCCAGAAGCCGCTCGCAGCGCCCCGCGGGGACACGGTCAGCAGCCCGAGCGATTCGGCCGCCCCCGAGCAACCGACGATCGTCAGCGCAGAATGCTGCCACAGACTCGCGGTGGACGTGCGCCGTGGCCAGGTAAATCGCGTCAACGGTGCGCAGCTCGAAAGGCGGGATCGTGGCCGCCTACCAGGAGATCGCATTCGTCACTACAAGGGTGTCGATGGTGGCCGCGGCATTTCGCGCGAGCGCTATGGCTTGGGACCCTGTCCGTGCGGCCGCTCGGATCAGCTCGAGGTGGCCGATGGCACTGGTGACGAGGTTTTCGTCAGGGTGAGCGTTGAGCCAGTCAATCAGGGCGGCTGATTCTCGTTCGGCCGCAACAAGCTTCACCTAGCGCTAGCGGGGTCGCGGTCCCCTCGGAGTGCGCATAGTCGCTGCAGAACATGAACAC
>JGI24721J26819_10006585_pt1 | contig 11248 bp, 10 predicted proteins | sample YelNatPaOPGAMG01_FD_26819 | JGI IMG/M metagenome (IMG submission 26819)
AAAGAGACTTTTACTTCAAATGCATATGCAAGGTTCGTGACACTATCCACTGCTTGCCTATCCGATTTCCTTCCAGCCGAGGCGGGCCCTGAGCCCTCGGAAGAACGAAGCCCAGTCAGTCTTCGCAGAAAAGAAATCTTTCGTTGCCTCGTATCCCGATTCGAAGAGCACCGCGTATCGGTCGTCCTTGGTATCGATGTCGAAGTCAGTGGGCAACACTCCGCAGTCATCGATAAAGACGGTTCTGCCGAAATTTCTTTCCCCCGTTGCGGTCAGATGTTCCTGAACAAGTAGAAGGCTTTCGAACAGCGCGCTCACGTAATCGATCATATTTTTCACCGGTTTGTAGTGTGTCCGATCCGGCGAGGTGAAGATGAAAAATCCGAGCGTCTCCTGGTTTATGCCATTTTCCTGCAGACGGCCGAAGCGCGGCTCGTCGAATATATTGACAGGGTAGTTCCACATGACACCGCCGTCCGCATAGAGCTGGGGCGAATCTGTCCCGGGATACTGGTATTCGATAGCTTCGAAAAAGAGGGGAATGGACATCGAAATTCGGACCGCGAGCGCTACTTCCATTTCCGGTGTCGTCTCGAATGAAAACACGCGCGCCATACGGTTCGTGATATCGGTGCCGGTCACGTAGAGATCGAGAAATTCACGCCCATCTCGGTGGAGTGATGCATCATGGAAGTCGGCGAAAGTATAGAATTCCTTTTCCACCGCGAACTGACCGGCGATCAGCGNGCGCAACCACTTGTAGAAATAATCGCTGGAATACCATCCTTTTTCCTGCACGAGGCGCATCGAGCACTGCAGGTTTTTGAACAGCGCGAGCTCGCGGTAGCGGTTCGTGAGTGCCCTGAGTCTCGGAGAATTATTGCGTATCGAGCGCTCATCTTCTTCTGCGGGGACCCTGCGGAAATCCAGGCTGTCGCTGATGCGCTTGATTTCATCGAAGGAGCCGAGGTTGAAAGCAATCGCGAGCGCAGTGATTGCGCCCGCAGATGTGCCTGCAACGCGCTCGACGTACTGCATGTGGTTGTGCTCGTAGAGATACTGAAGCGCGCCAAGGTATGCTATGCCTCGGATACCGCCTCCTTTGAAAACGAGGTTGCGATAATGCGCCATAAACTCCTCCTATAAAAAGTCAATCGGAGCGTTGTTGCTGAAGGCGATCAGCCAGCAGCGCCGGCAGCACGAATTCGCTGAAAAAACGCATGCCATCTTTTCTGATATCGAGCGAGCCCTTCGAGATGGCCCAATCGAGAAAGAATCCGCGCATGCAGCGATTCATCCATTCCGCAAGCTCAATCGGGTCGCCCTGCCGGATATGTCCGCTCGCTTGCCCATCGGCGATAATTTTCGACACGAGGCGAACAAGCGTGCGCTCGCGGTTAGCCAGAATTTTTTGCTCATAAAAAGCAGACATCTGGTTGATATAGAGAATCGAGAGGGTCCGAAAGCCGAGGTTTTTGCGGATGTAGTCAAGTTGGTATTTCGTAAATGCGATAAGGCGGGAGGCGGCATCGGGGCTGCGCATGATTGCCGATTCTTTCTTTTGATAATAATCGTCGATGAGGCGGAATTCTTCAATAATGATATCGCTTTTTGTCTGGAAGTATGTGTAGAATGAACCTTTAGAAACGCCAGCGGCAGAAGTGATTTCATCGATCGAGACCTGGTCGAAGCCTTTTTCGCGAAAAAGCGAGAGCGCGCTTTCGAGAATGCGCTTGCGTGTTTCGCGGGCCTGGAGTTTGCGCTTGGAGAGAGTGGGCTTTTCTACCATTGCGTTCGCCTCGTTTTTCAGAATAGCTGGATTTTATTTGTCAGTCAATGATAATCGATGTTGACAAGCGAAAAAACCTGTGTGAGAATAACCAAAGTCATTGACCATGGTCAATATAATGGAGGATGGGATTCATGAAAATCAATGGAGCGGTTGCAGTAGTAACAGGCGGCGCGAGTGGTATCGGCGAAACGGTCGCAAAATATTTTGCCGCACAGGGAGCGAACGTCGTTATCGGCGATGTGGTTCAGGAACAGATCGAACGCGTGGTTGGCGAGATCAAGGCGGCGGGCGGCAATGCTGTAGGCGTAAAAACCGATGTCACGAAGGATGCTGATGTCGCTGCGCTCATGGACACTGCCGTTTCCTCATTTGGCGTTATCAACGTTGTAGTGCCGTGCGCGGGCATCATTCGCGATGGTGTCATGATCAATATCGATAAAGAAACCGGCAAGGTCAAACGCGTCATGGAAACCGACCAGTTCCGTGCGGTCATCGAAGTCAACCTTGTTGGTTCATTCATTACTTTGCGTGAAGCTGCGCGGCGCATGGTCGACAATAAATGGCAGGGTGTCCTCTTCACCATTTCCAGCGTGAACAAGATCGGCCAGGTCGGTCAGATCAATTACTCCTCCACCAAGGCCGCGGTGGCGATCTGGCCTCGTATTCTTGCGGGTGAATTTCAGATGAAAGGCATCAAGGGTATTCGTGTCATGGGCATTGCTCCGGGCTATGTTGGCACGCCAATGGTCAAGGGCATGAACCAGGACGCTCTCAACGAAATTCTCAAGGATGTGCACATTGGTCGCCTCATTGAGCCTGAGGAAATCGCGCGCGCCATCGCCATGGTGGTCGAGAATGAAGCATTTGACGGGACCTGTCTCGAAATCACTGGCGGCGTGACCTTCGGAGCGAGGGCGATTGCGAAGTAATTGCTGGCGGGCACAAGGCACGATTTAGCATGCGCATGGTGCTGTGGGGGCGGCCTGTGGATTCGTGTGCCATTGCCCGCCATACACTTTTGTAATGCTTCAATCGTCTCCAAGCATGAATGGATATTTCCATGACGAAGGTGGAGCAAAGTTTTCCTTTATGGCAACGGCGCTCACCCAGCGCAGGAGGTTGAGATAGCTGCCCGCCTTGTCATTCGTGCCGGAAGCACGGGCACCGCCGAAAGGCTGCCTGCCGACAATTGCGCCTGTGGGTTTGTCATTGATGTAGAGGTTTCCTGCCGCATTCTGCAACGCGAGAAGCGCGCGGTTGATGCGCTGACGATCGGTTGCCATAATCGCGCCGGTCAGGCCGTATGGCGAAGTCGAATCCACAAGGTGGTACGCGGCCTCCATATCGTGGTCATCATACACATACGCAGTGAGCACAGGCCCGAAGATCTCGTTGACCATCGATTCGGAACGCGGGTTTTCTGTGAGAATCAAGGTTGGCGCGATAAACCATCCTCGAGATTTGTCGCATGCGCCGCCAGCGATAACTTTCGCTTCGCCGCTTGTCCGCGCGCGCTCGATATAGCCACAGATGGTATTGAATGCGGCCTCGTCGATAACGGCCCCCACGAAATTCCGGAAATCGGTGATTTCTCCCATGGGGATCGCGGAGATCTCGGCAACAAGGGCGTCAATGAATTCCTTCGATCGCGAAGCCGGAATATAGAGCCGCGAAGCAGCGGAGCATTTCTGCCCCTGGTACTCGAAGGCGCCACGCACCACTGCGGTAACAGTGCTCGCGAGTTCCGCTGACGGATCTATAAAGATGAAATCTTTGCCGCCAGTTTCGCCGACAATGCGCGGATAGACCTTGTATTGCTCAAGATTTGCCGAGATCTGCTTCCAGAGCGAGCGAAAAACTGCGGTGGAACCTGTAAAATGGAAGCCGGTAAAATCAGGGCTCGAAAGCACGACGCTGGAGATGGCGCCGCCGCTTCCCGGCAGGAAATTGATAACGCCGGGCGGCAAGCCTGCTTCCATATAGAGCTTCATCAGCATGTAGTTGGAGTAGACGGCATTTGATGCAGGCTTCCAGACAACAACGTTGCCCATCATCGCCGGAGCGGTCGGCAGGTTTGCTGCAATCGATGTGAAATTGAAGGGAGTAACCGCATAGACAAACCCTTCAAGCGGGCGATACGCAGAGCGGTTCCATTCGCCCTTTGCATTATCAGGCTGCTGATTGTAGATCTGCTCCATGTACCATGGATTGAAGCGCAAAAAATCGATGACTTCGCAGACTGCATCGATCTCTGCTTGATGCGCGGTCTTGGACTGGCAGAGCATGGTCGCGGCATCCATCAGGGCGCGGTATTTGACTGATATGAGTTCAGCAGCTCTCAGAAATACTGCAGCGCGCTCTTCCCAGGGGAGGGCAGCCCACTCAGCCTTTGCATCCAGTGCGGCCTTAATGGCCATGCGAGCTTCTTCTTCTCCGGCGATATGGTACACACCGAGTACTTCGTCGTGCGCATCGGGACGCCGTATTGAAGCTGTCTTTCCTGTTCTTATTTCCTTGCCACCAATAATGAGCGGAATGTCCATGCGATCCTTGCGCAGGCGTTCGATTTCCAGTTTCAGCGCGGCCCGTTCCGGCGAACCTGGCGCATAATTGAATACTGGTTCATTTACTGGGCGCGGTATGTGGAAAATCCCATTGTTCATGCTTTACTCCTTTTCATTCATTTTGAAGGCGCATCCTGGTTTCGTCAAGGCAAAATTTAAATGAGGGGTCTGACCCCGGGGTCAGACCCCTCGTTGACTCTCATTGACGCTCGTTGACTCGGCAATTGCATGGCTTTAGGATGAGTCCAGAGGTCGGATGGTGCAGGGAACAAAAACGCTGAGGGTTTTTGTGGTCACAGTGATGCTGGTGCTCCTGCTTGCAGGGATTATCGATGCGGGTGTCGGCCCGGCGGTTCAGGGGTTCATTCGCCTGCAGGTAACGCCCGCGCGGCTTGTGAGCGATTTTGTGGCAGTCGAAGGGGTCGGTGCCACGCTGTTCAATGTCGCCGCTGTCGGCTTTTTGGGGTATTTTTTCCTGATGCTGAACGGGCTTGAAATTACGGGAGCGGCGCTGGCTGCCTTGTTCGCGATGATGGGATTCGCATTTTTTGGCAAAACTTTGTTCAACTGCATCCCGATTATGGCCGGTGTTTCTCTTTCTGCCCTCATTGTGAAGAAAAAGCCTCGCGATTACGCCCTGATCGCCATGTTCGGGACAGCGATGGGGCCGCTCATTACCTTTCTTGCATTCGAGGTGGGGGTGAAAGCTGTTTTCGCCCTGCCAGGGTCGTTTTTGATAGGTTTGGGAATTGGCATCATATTGCCGCCGATCGCCATTGCGATGCTGCGTCTCCATCAGGGATATAATCTGTATAACATTGGCCTTACCGCGGGCTTTGTGGGGCTCTTTACCTTGATCGGGTTTGCGTTTTTTGGAAAGCATCCGAAAAATGTTTTCCCTGTGGTGCTTGGCATAATCGCGGCGATTTTTGTATTTGGTAAGAACATACTTGCGCCTGGTCCCTTGCTGGCGATACTGTTCGGGACTGCGCTGGCGCCTCTAGCTGGTGAATTCGGGCCAGCAATCGGATTTGTCGCCGGTTTTCTGCACCTTGTCATTGTAGATCGGACTGGCGCATGGCATGGCGGAATGGATCTCTACAACAATGGCTTCGCTGCAGGGCTCACCGCGACATTGATCGTTTCGATCATCGATTGGTACAAGTCGTCGAAGTCTGACTGATTCCGCTGTGGAGCAATCGGGAGCATGGCGGTGAATTGGAAGAAAGGGGCAATAAAAAAATGAAACGGCAGGAACTCTATGTTCAGCTGATAAGCGAGCTCGCAAATTATCTGCTTCATGGCAACCCAAAAAAGATGGTGATTTCGCTCCACATGGAAGCTGATGGCTTTCATATAGCGGCTATCGATGACAGGCCTCGCACTGACAGCGAAATCGCCGAAATAGAACATAGTCTCATGATCCAGCAGAGGCCTGAACTCGCTTCGTACTATGGCACTATGGTTGGGCATGATCTCTTGGGTACCGCACGATTGGAACTGATCGGCTGGCAAATAAAAGGGGTCAAGCTCGAGCGCATTCCGGAGGGCGGCATCATGATCAACCTTTGGATTGGATCCGAAGGTTTCGATCCCAAGATGTTCACTCTGGAACAGGGAAGGTGAGGCGCTTCGATGCCTGCAACGATGCTTTGGTACGATCTTGAAACATTCGGCCGCGATCCGCAGCACGACCGAATTGCTCAGTGCGCGCTTATCCGCACGAATGAAGCACTCGAAGAAATCGCCGATCCAATCGTGCTCTATTGCCGCCTACCGCCCGACTACCTGCCTGATCCCGAAGCCTGCTATATCCATGGGATTACGCCGCAGGAAGCAGAGCGCAAGGGCATACGTGAATACGAATTTGCCCTTCGCATTATGCATGAAATGGCAGTGCCCAACAGCACGGTTGTGGGCTACAACTCGATCCAGTTCGATGATGAATTCATTCGGCGTCTCTTTTATAGAAATCTGCTCGACCCCTATGTCCGCGAATGGAAAAACGATAATTCGCGCTGGGACATTATCAATCTGATGCGCGCGGTACATGACCTGAAATATGAGGGTTTCGAATGGCCGGTGAATGGCGATGGCAATCCTTCATTCAGGCTGGAGGAGCTTGCGAAGGCGAACAATATTGCGCATGAGACCGCCCACGACGCTCTGTTCGATGTGCGAGCGACCATAGGCCTTGCCAAAAAGGTGCAGCATACATATCCCCGCCTCTATGAATGGTACTATCATCACAGACGTCGCGAGAACCTTGCGCCTTTGGTGAACCTCTCTCTGCGCGAGCATATGCTCGTCCATACCTCGCAGCTGTACACGCGNCCGAATGGATGTACAACCGTGATAACTCCCCTCGGTGTTGTCGATGCTGATCGACATGCGCTTGTCGCCTACGATCTGCGCTTCAAGCCTGAGCCCTTTGCTCAGATGAGCGAAGATGAGCTGAGGGATCTCCTGTTTACCGAACGACTTGAAGGCGTTACAGGTACGCAGCGCCCGCCCATAACGATGATCAGGCTCAACAGCTGCCCATACCTTGCTCCTGTCAAAGCGCTCACAAAGGATTCATCGAAGAGGCTTGGCATCGATATCGAGCAATGCAGGCAGAACCTTCGCGAACTTGAAGCAATGCCGGGCCTAAAAGANCGCCTCATTGCCGCATATCGTCATGAAAAAAAGACTTCTGAAGAGCTGGATCCTGAATATGCGCTCTATGGGGGCGGATTCTATCCCGATGAAGACAGAAAAGAACTCGAGCGCTTCCATGAGGTTTTGCGGGAGCAGGGGCCCCATGCCGCGAAAAACGAATTCTTGAGGATCACCTTTCGCGATCAGAGAATTCCGACGCTCATGGGGAGACTCCTGGCGCGCAATTTTCCCGAAACTTTGACAGCAGAACAGCGTGCATCTTGGAGAAAACATGCTTCGGGATGGGTTCAGCTGCCTCTTGAGAAAGGAGCAACAGCGCTCGCCGATTATGCGCAGTTGGAAACGCAGATCGCGCAAATGCGAGAAGACGATCCACGCAAGCCAATAGCAAAGGCGCTTCTTGATTGGAAGGCGCATATCGAGAATTTTATACGAGAGAGATAGACGCCCGCCGCTTGCTCGGCAAAAAATTTAAAAAAGGGGTCAGACCCCATGTTAAAAAAAGTGGAATGCGGCATAATTGTATGTGTACAGGTAGGCGCGGTAGCAGGTAATAGCGCACGCGCCATGATGCGCGCGATGAACGCGCAGCTGTTCAAGAGGGTATGCCATGAAGTTTCGATTCAGTATATTGATTGTCCTTGTAATGGTGATTGCAGCCGCGACATATGCTCAGGGAAAGCCCACGGAAGCTACGATGATTATCCGTGTCGAAAAAACCGCGGTAAGAGCTGGCCCTTCATTTGCTTCGCCGGTGCTTTTATTTGCGGCATATCGGACTCCCGTGGCTGTCGTACAGATTGAAAATGACTGGGTTCTAGGTTTTGTGCAGGGATTGAGCAAGCCTGGATATATTCACATAAGCGCGCTGGCTCCTGCCAAGGTTAACTTGTCATCCGACGCCGCGTCCGCTCCTCCTCCGCTGCAGGAATCCGAAATTGTGCTGGCCGGCAAAGGTTTTTCGTCGACCCTCGAGTCTGCGCTCAAGGACGGCAATGCTTTCAATTTCGATGCAGTCGATGAAATGGAAAAACTGAGCTATTCATTTGCAGAATGTTTAGCCTTCATTCAGGGCATCGATGTATCACCGGGAGAATTGTGACGTGCATGCCGTTTCGCTCCGGTCTCGATCGCTTGCAGTTGTTTTGGTTGGCTTCGTGTTCGTTCTGGCGACAATGTTCTTTTCATCGTGCACCGTGTCGCCCGAGGCATTGCAGCTTTTTTTGAACCAAGCCCTTCTGCAGGGAATGATCACGCCGGAGCAAGCCCGCCTCATTCGCGAAGCTGCTAGGTCGTTCCAGACTGAATCACGGCCATTTACCTATGAGGAAGAATACGCCATCGGGCGAGTTGTGGCTGCCGCCGTGCTTTCGCAATATCCTGTCTACAATCAGCCTGAACTTACAGCGTACGTAAATAAAATCGGCCAAGGGCTTTCGTTTTTTTCCGCGCGGCCTTTGCTGCCACATGGCTACCATATTCTGATTCTGGACAGCGATGAAGCACACGCATTTGCGGCCCCTGGAGGTTTTGTGCTTGTAACGAGGGGGCTTCTGAGCCTTGCGGCTTCCGAGGATATGCTCGCGGCGCTGCTCGCGCATGAAATTTCGCACACGGCACTTGGGCATGGGCTGATTTCGCTCGCAAGCTATCGCATGGGAGACCTGGCTATGTACTATGCGGCTCTTTCGACGCAGGCCGCAAACACCGAAAACAAGGAAACGGCGGCACTTTTTTCCGCGGCGGTACACGATTTTGTGTCGCTCATTTCGGTTCAGGGCTATTCGCAGGCGATGGAATTCGAGGCAGATGCCGAAGCAATGCACATACTGTACGAAGCAGGATATCGCACTTCAGCCTTGCAGGAATTTGTGAGCGCTTTGGCAGATACCCAGAACGAGCATATTCAGCAGTACTCGATGCAGCACCCCTTACCGGCAGACAGGCTGGCGCGGATTGCCGTGCTCGAGCAGCAATATGAGCAGGCTGCTCAATTGAAAGCACGGCGAGCCGCTGCACGAAAGACAGCTGCTTCATTCAAGCTCGAAAAGCAATTTTCCGATATCGGCTACCCAGCTTCCGAAGGAAGTGTGCTCGAAACAGGCATCGATACATTTAGTGCCTAGGTCTCAGGCATTCGGAACAGTCGCCCCCCTCGAACTCATCCGCCGAGAGCGGTTCGAGGCTATGAAGAGGCTTTTCTGATGACGCAAGATCGCAGTTCCAAGCCGGAATTCCACTCATCAATGAGCAGGAAGGCCCGATTTTTCTGGGCATTGGCTGTGGGGCTCGGGATCATGCTGGCATTTCTGTGGCTCGGTGCGACAGAGCATCTCGGAATGGCCATCTATGACAGCCAGATGCGAGCCCATGCAGCGCCGGCAAAGCAGAGCGCAATGCCTGTTGGCGGCGGGGTTCAATCGACAGGGCACGGCAAAATCGCGCTGGTTATGATTGATCAATCCAGCCTTGATTGGGTGCAGAAAGAGCTTGGCCTCGGGTGGCCATGGCCTCGCGAACTGTACGGAGTTCTTGCGGAGTATCTGCGGGATGCTGAGGCGCAGGCATACGATATCCTCTTTACTGAGCCATCGACATTCGGTCCAGAGGATGATGCGAAATGCGCCCAGGCCATGACAGAAGCGGGGAATGTAGTCCTCGCGACGCTAGCGAGCAAGAAGCCAGTGCTCGACGTACCCAATGCGCTGCCAGGGCATGTAGCGGCAGTTGTCGATTCTGACGGAATTTGCAGAAAATACCAGGCATGGCTGAGCCAGAATGACGGGAAATTGCTGTCGCTGGGACTGGCGGCTGTCAGTAAGAGTTCGAATTCGACGGAGCTAACGCCTTCATTGCCTGCTGACGGAACTGTGCTCTTGAAGTTCGGAAGCCCTGCGCGATTCGAGCGATACAGTGCGGCGCAGATTATTGCTGCAGCCATGAACAACATGCAGGGAAAGGCGAAGAGCAGCGCTGCAGAGAAAGCCTCGTCCCAGCCTTCACCACAGATTGATTTCAGCGGCAAGGTAGTCGTCGTGGGTCTTTCTGCACCAGGGCTCCTAGACAGGCAGGCGACGCCCATAGATCCTGCGCTGCCGGGTATGGAGATACATGCAACCTTCATCGATAACATGNTCAACCACACATTCATGCAGCGCACACCTATATGGCTGGAGATGCTTGTCGGGGCACTGGGAGCTGCGCTTGTGGCATTTGCTCCGATGGTGCACAAGCGGGNTATTGCTGTGCTTGCGGCGATACTAGCNGTCGGGACTCCGATTATGTTNTGCCTCGCGCTGTTNGGCAATCTTGTCTTTTTCAACCCNGTTTCGGCGTTGGTGGCTGCATTTGCAGCCTTGGTCGCAGCAATCGGCTTGGGNTATCAAGCCGAAGGAAGACAAAAGGCATACCTGCGCAGGGCTTTTGCCCAATATCTCTCTCCTGAGGTAATCTCCTCTTTGGTGGATCAGCCTCAAACGCTGCAGCTTGGCGGAGAATTGAAAACCATCACCACACTGTTCACCGATATGGTGGGCTTTACTTCGGTTTCAGAAAAACTGAATCCCTCTCAGCTTGCTGCCTTTATGAACGAGTACTTGGGAATCATTAGCGAAGAGATTCTTGCGATGGGCGGGACCCTGGACAAGTATGTGGGTGATGCGGTCGTCGCTTTCTGGAATGCGCCTTTGAGTGTGGATGACCATGCGTATCGGGCGCTTGCGACTGCAGTGCGGATTCAGACCAGGCTTGGTGCTGCAAGCAAGGAGTTGGAACAGCGGTATGGTATCGCGCCGCAGACAAGAATAGGTGTTGCGACAGGCAAAGCAATTGTGGGGAACCTCGGCTCCAGCAGGCGTTTTGCCTATACTGCAGTGGGCGATTCGGTGAATATCGCAAGCCGCCTTGAGGCTGCAAACAAGGCCATCGGGACTTCGATCCTTACGATGCGGGATACAGTCCTGTGCGCGATTCGAAATGCCGAGCTATCGAGTTCGATGGGAAACGACATCGCTCTTGGTTTGCCGGATGGCGAGGCGATGAGAGTAAGGCGTCTCGGTTTAGCATCGGTAGAAGGAAAAGAGCAGCCAGTAGAAGTATGGTCGGTCGAACATTCGCGCAGGTCTGTCTCGGTGGAGCCATGGGACGGGGTCCGGCGGATTCCCAAATGATCCATAGTGTCACGAACCTTGCAGAAGGCAGGCAGGAGAACACTTAGGCGCGCGCGTAGCCC
>JGI24721J26819_10006605_pt1 | contig 11229 bp, 9 predicted proteins | sample YelNatPaOPGAMG01_FD_26819 | JGI IMG/M metagenome (IMG submission 26819)
TCAACAAGGGGATAATTATTAAGATTAAATAGCATTAAGCTATTACGAAGACTTTGGTTAATTACCTCTTTTACTTCTAATCCCTTAATTTTGGCGATTTTTTCTGCCACATATTTAACATAGAGCGGTTCATTGCGTTGGCCGCGAAAAGGAAGGCGCGGCATAAGGAGCGTCAGTTTCAATTAAAATACGCTCCAAAGGCAACTCTTTAATCATTTGGTCATAACTTTCGGTATAAGTGATAACACCAGAAAGGCCGATATAAAAACCGCTCCTAATAATTTCTCTGGCATCCTTTTTGGAACCAGTAAAAAAATGAAAAACTCCCTTGGCTTCAGGATAAATTTCTTTAATTAAAGAAAGGGCTTCTTTATAAACCTTGCGGACATGAAAAATAAGCGGCTTATTAAACTGGCGGGCAGCCTTTAATTGTTTAATAAAAGCTTCTTTTTCGTCTTGAATATATTTTTCTTGAAGAACCGGCTCCTCATCTGAAAAATAGCTATAATCCAAACCACATTCGCCAATAGCCACTACTTTTTCCGATTTTATTAACTCTAAAAATTTTTCATCAAAATCTTCGGGCTCTAAAATTTCTAAACCTCCCCCTAACTCCTGCGGGTCTTTTTTAAAAGGAAAGGTATGATTAGGATGGAGCCCGACTGTTGCCCAAAAACCATCGTAGTTTTTAGCTAAATTTATGGCTTTTAAAGAAGTTTCAAAATTCGTCCCTACATTAATAACTCCCACTTTAGAATCTCTGGTTCTTTTAATCACTTCTTCGCGGTCAGCATCAAAGGCTGCTAAATTTAAATGGCAATGAGAATCAATCATCATAACCGGGGAAAGAGCGGCGGCTCTTTTTTAAGCTTCAATTTTAAATGGATTAAATCTTCTGGTTTCGAATCTTCTAATCCTAAATATTTTAAAATCCGGCTGCTTGTTTCTGGCAAAAAGGGTAAAAGCAAACGAGCTAAATGATAAAGAACAAAAATGAGGGAGCTTAAACCTTCAATTTTTTCTTTTTCCGTTTTTTCCCATAAACGCGTTTTGCTTAAATAAGCATCAGCCAAACCAATTAAATTCCAAGCCTCGTTTAAAGCTTCATTAAAACGAAAATCAAACATTAACTCGCGATATCTGGCCAAAATATCTTTGATTTCTTTTTCAAAAATATTCTCTTTTAAGGATATCTCCAGGCCTTCGGCTAAAGCCAAAATACGACTCGTCAAATTTCCCAAACCCGAAGCCAGTTCGTGATTATAGCGTTCTTTTAGGGCCTCTTCTGAAAAATCACTATCTTGATAAGCAGAAATAGCCCTTAAAAGATAATAACGAACTGCTTCCCCACCATATTTTAAAACCAAATCTTTGGGCCGGATAACCGAACCCCCTGATTTAGCCATTTTTTCACCAGACAAGGTTACATAGCCATGAATAAATAAAGTATCAGGCAAGCGGAGACCAGCGGCTAAAAGCATGGCTGGCCAATAAATGGCGTGAAAACGGGAAATTCCTTTGCCAATAATATGAACTACTTTTGATTCTTTGCCCCACCATTTTTCAAATTCATTTTCATCCGTGCCATAGCCAATCGCTGAAATATAATTAGTTAAGGCATCAAACCAAACCCAGATTACCTGATGAGGGTCATCAGGCACTTTAATACCCCAACCGCGCGCTCGTTCGCTTGAACGGGAAATAGAAATATCCTCCAATCCTTCTTTAATAAAGGCTAAAATTTCATTGGCCCGATACGACGGCACAATTTTAAACTGACCAGATTCAATGACTTTTAATAATTCGTTTTGATAGCGCGAAAGCCGGAAAAAATAATTTTCCTCTTTTAATTTTTCCAACGGTTTTTTATGCTCCGGACAAAGACCATCAATTAAATCTTTTGGTTCGTAAAAACTTTCGCAGTCAACGCAATAAAGCCCTTCATAACTTTGACGATAAATATCTTTCTGGCATGATTGCCAAATTTTTATTACGCCTTTTTTATGTCTTTCTTCGGTTGTGCGAATAAAATCGTCATAACTTAAATTCAATAGCGACTTCAACTCGTAAAAATAAGTGTAATATTTATCCACCCATTCTTTAACGGAAACGCCCGCTTTTTGGGCAGCCTGCACATTTTTTAAACTATTCTCATCCGTACCGCTTAAAAATTTCACCTCATAACCTTCCATTCTTAAAAAACGGCTAAAAGCATCCGCTTCCACTTTCTCCAAAGCGTGACCCAAATGGGGTTCACCATTAACATAATCAATGGCAGTTGTTACCAAAAATCTTTTTGGCATTTTAACTAAATTAATTTTTGTTGAGGATTAAAAGATTCTAATTTGCCGCTTTTTATGTCTTTTACGATTTCGAACAATAAAATAAGAAGGGGTAAGGCCAAAAGCACGCCCAAAATGCCGCCTAACATCCCGCCAATAACGACTACTAAAATAATGGCAAAGGGGCTGAGGCGGAGAATTTTGCCGCGAATAAAGGGTCCAATCACATGTTCAATTTCTTGGGCCACCAAGTATAAAATAGTCACAAAAACAACCACCATCAATCCTTTCTCGCTGGCTAAAATTAACGCTATGATTAAACTCAAGATAGCACCCAAATAAGGAATAAAGTTTAAAATTAAGGCCAGAAAAGCCAAAAGAAAGGCGGAGGGAACTTTCAAAATTAATAAACCAGAAAAAATAATAAGGGCCATTATAAAACTGGAAGCCAATTGACTATAAAACCAGCGGCCCATTAAATTTTCAAAACGATGCCATAAATTTAAAACATACCCTCATATCCTTTGGGACTAAAAAAGCGGATTAAATATTCGATGCCTCCTTTATCGACATTAATATAGAAAGAGAAAAAGATAATAAGTAAAGTATAAAGCAGGCCGCCAAAAATATGGCTCAAAAACTGAAAAAGTCCTGAAAAAGCAATGTTTAAATCGCTAAAACGGGAAAAAAATTCATTCAAATTATGAGGCAATTTAGCAAGCCAATCCGAAGAAGAAAAAAGACGAATCCAATCGCTATTAATATTTTCTAGAGGGAGGAGATTATATAAGCGATTTAAATTATCCCAAACAGAAGGGGCTAAAAGATAGAATAAAAAGCCGAGATAATAAAGGCCAAGCAATAAATAAGCAAAGTGCCTACCAGGCGATGAAGATGATGCTTTTCTAGGAAGCGGATGGGTTTCTCAAAAATCGCAGCGCAAACCAAAGCCATCATTAACGCTAAAATCACCTGTCTTATATAAACGGCTAAAACAATGCCACCTAAGACAGCAAAAAATCTGAAAAAACTTTGCCAGCTGATATCTAATGTGTGCTTTTGGTTCATAGAATTAAAAATTTAAAATTTTCTGTAGGGCGCGCTCATTTTTGTGAGGGCCGACCAAAGCCAAATTAAGACGCTCGGGTTTTAATAGTTTCGCTGCCATCCTTTTCACGTCGGTTAAAGTTACTTTATTTATTTCTGTCAGGTATTTTGAGGGCAATTCAATTTTATTTTTTAAAAGCAATTCATTGGCTAAATAACGCGCGTAGTTATGAGGAGTTTCAGAATAAAGTGCCCAGCGGCCAGCTAAATTATTTTTAGCCACTTTTAATCTCTCCGGAGTTGCATTTTTTCCAGTCAAGCTCTTACATTCTTTAAGAATAGAAGATAAAACCTGAATTAATTTCTCGTTGTTTAATCCGCAATTAATAGCCCAATAACCATGGTCGGCAAAATATTGCGGTTCAGCGTTAAGATAATAGGCTGCCCCTAATTTTTCCCTCACCAACTGAAAGAGCAGGCCACTAATTCCACCGTCTAAGATAGTATTTAAAATATCTAAGGCATAACGCCCCGGGTTAAAATAATTAAAAGAACGAACGCCTAAAACAATATGTGTTTGGTCGGTTTTTCTGAATTTTATTTTGAGGGCTGGCTTTTTCTGCTTTTCCGGAGTCGGGAAAAAATTGTAACCCTCGCCTTCTTTGATATCTTTAAAATATTTTTTAATTAAATCGATTGACTGCGAGGGATTAAAATTGCCACTGATGGTAATTAAAGAACTTTTGGCGCGATAAAGAGCGTGATGATAATTTATCAAATCCTGACGCGTAAAACGGTTGACATTTTCTTTGGTGCCAGCCAATTCTCGACCTGCCGGCGTATCGCCATAAAGCAAATCAGTCCAGAGGTCCCAAACATAAGTAGTTGGGTCATCGCGATATAAATTAATCTCCTCAATCACTACACCCTTTTCTTTCTCTATTTCTTCCGGCGGATAAATAGAGTGAAGATAAATATCAGCTAAAATATCGATGGCTAGTTTCAAATGTTTTTTAGATGTCTTAATCCAATAACCGGTATATTCATAACCGGTATAAGCATTATAACTAGCGCCAATGCTATCCAGCTGGCGAGTTAAAATAAAACTAGTAGGCCTTTTTTTAGTGCCTTTAAAAGCCATATGCTCCAAGAAATGAGAAATGCCGTTTAGTTTCTTGGGTTCATAAAGGCCGCCAGCGCGCACCAAAACCGTTACCTGAACAGTTTCAATATCGTTATTTGGCACCAATAAAGCCCGGAGGCCGTTTTTAAATTTAACTACTTGATAGGAATACATTCTAACATTTAAATTTCTCTCGGAAATAATCCTTGAGCTCGCCTATTTTTACCCTCTCCTGTTTGGTTGTATCACGGTCGCGGATAGTTACCATTTTATCTTCTAAACTTTCAAAATCAATAGTGACACAATAGGGCGTACCGATTTCATCCTGGCGCCGATAGCGCCGGCCGATGGAACCGGTTTCGTCGTAATCAGTCATAAAATCATTTTTTAAAGAATGGTAAATTTCTGCACTTAATTTTACCAACTCGGACTTATTTTTTACCAAAGGAAGAACCGCTATTTTAATGGGACTAATAAAGGGTTTTAGTTTTAAAACAATTCGAATTTCTCCGGTTTCATCTTCTTCTTCGTTATAAGCATCCAATAATAAAGTAAGCAAGGTCCGGTCTACGCCGCTTGAAGGCTCAATCACATAAGGAATGTAATGCTTTTGGGTTTCTTCGTCAAAATAAGAAAGGTCTTTACCAGAATAGCGGCTATGCTGGCTTAAGTCATAATCAGTGCGGTTGGCAATGCCTTCCAATTCGCTCCAGCCAAAAGGAAAACGATATTCAATATCTGTGCAACCTTTGGCATAATGGGCTAGCTCATCTTTAGTATGCTCTCGGCGGCGCAAATTTTCCTCTTTAACGCCCAAACTCTTATACCAATTGAAACGCTCATCGACCCAATAACGATACCATTGATCATCGGTCCCGGGTTTAACAAAAAATTCCAATTCCATTTGCTCAAATTCAAAAGTGCGGAAAATAAAATTGCCCGGTGTAATTTCATTTCTAAAAGATTTGCCTATTTGGGCAATGCCAAAAGGAATTTTTTGCCGGCTGCTATTTAGGACTTGCTTAAAATTAATAAAAATACCTTGAGCCGTTTCAGGCCGAAGATAAACCAAGCTGGCTTTATCCTCAATGGGCCCCAAAAAAGTTTTAAACATTAAATTAAAAAGCCGGGCTTCTGTTAACTCACCATTGCATAAGGGACAGTGTGGCCGACCGTCAGTAAGTGATACCTGGCCATATTCGCCTTTCATTAAATTATCGGCCCGAAAACGGCTATGGCAATTTTTACACTCAATCAAGGGGTCGCTAAACTTGCTTAAATGCCCTGATGCTTCCCAAACTTTGGGATTTAAAATAATACCCGAATCTAATCCCACCACATCCGTCCGCTCTCTAACCATTTTTTGCCACCAATAACTTTTAATATTGTTTTTTAATTCCACGCCTAAAGGGCCGTAATCCCAAGAATTGGCTAAACCGCCATAAATCTCCGAGCCAGCAAAAATAAAGCCGCGCCTCTTGGCCAGGTTTGTAATTTTATCCATTAAATTTTCGTCTTTGTTAATAATCATTATTTTACGGACGGACAATGCCATCAGAAGACAAAACACTCGTATCGGTTAAGTTGTCAGAACGCACAGGCGCTACTGTCAAATTAATGTCTTTTAAGGTAAAGGCATCTTGAGCCGACAGCGTGGTTTCATTAATTAAATTGATGGCTGTATTTACTTGATTTGAAGAAGGAGTAACGGCAATCTGGAAAATTAATTCATAGGCCTTTGAAGTAAAACCAGAGCCAGCAGGAATATCCGGCAAGGTCCAAATTAATTCGCCGGTTCTTTCATTGTAGCTTGGCTCGCTGTCGCCGTAATTTCCAGCCAAACGATGGGTAAACACTGACCAAGTAGGTAGCACGGTCTTAACTGTCACATTTTTAAGCGCATTGGCCGGATTTTTAATTTTAAAATGAATGGTAAATTGGGTAGTTTTATCGACCCGCAAAGGCAAATTACCTTCGTTAAAAATCTTGGAAGGAGCGTCGCGGAAAAACGAAGTCACAACTAATTCTGGAACGGTATTGATTTTAATGGTATCGGTGACCGAAGCACGAATGGGAGAATTAATACCAATCTCCTGCGGAATAGTGCTTGTATCCATATCTGCTTTCATTAACAGCACAAAGTTGCGATCCAAGGCTGTTTTTATCGGATAGGTGCGCGAAACATTAATAGAAAAAGTTAAATCCCCTGTCTCACCCGGATTCAAAACTAACAGGTTGGGCGTGTTAGCACTGTTCCAGATAATGGTTTTAGTTTTGGAATTATAAAAACCGCGACCGCTTTTCACTGAGGAAAAATCAAACATTGAGCCATCGAGGGTTGCTTTAACAATTACATTATTTAAGGCGTTGGAATAATTATTACGATAGCTAATTCTAAAATTCAAGGTTTCGCCCGGGTCGGCATTATAGGTAATATCTCCATTAACCGTGGCTGTTAACTGTAAAGGATTGGGCACCACGGCCAAAATGCTTTCGGTTTTCGTCAAAAGATAGGCTGAATCATTTAAATAGAGCATTAGTTTAAAAACAAACTTTCGGCCCTCACCGCCACTACTGGTTAAAAAGCCGGTAATATCAATTTTATTTTGCATAGCCGGAGCAACAGTACCCAAATACCATAAATTATCTTTTTGGCTCGGCACGGGCACTGAACTCTTAAAAGTAAAGTCATTCGGCCATTCAATTTCTAAACGCACATCATTATATTGGTCCGGACTTTGGTTTTCCCAACTGACACTAATAGGAAATTCTTGGTCCGGCAAAACTTGGGCTGGTAAAACAGGGTTTAAAGCAAAAGTAGACCCATTGATAATAACATTGTAGCTTATAGGTTTTTCAAAAACGGACGTAAGGTTTTTGGGGCGATAGCGAAAAACGCCGCTAAGGTTTAGAGAGGTACGATCTTCACCAAAAAACAATAAAGAAAAAGTCTCTTCGCCACTGGTCTTGGGATTAATTTTATCAAGTTTTAAATTTAAAATCCTTTCTTTCGGGTTTTCTGGATTAAAACAGGCCTCCGGCAAGTTTAGAGAAACTTCCGCATCTTCTAAGGCAATATTAGATTGATTGTTAAAAACAAATTTATATTCTTTTGTCTCGCCGCTTTTAACCTCGTTTGGTCCGGTTAACCCATAACTCACGCCACCGCCTTTTAGAATTGACCAAATAAGGAAACCGAGCCCGAAAAGGAAAAGGGCGGTTAAAAGGCCAAACCAGAAACTATTAAAGCGAAAGCGCCTTTTAGGGGCTTTAAAGGGCTGGTTTTGAGAAGGCAAAGTTGAGATTTTAGCTTGTTCCATAATAATAATAAAAATTAGTTAAGGGACTTTACTTATAATAATAAAGGTAGTTGGTCAAACAATCAAGTTTATAAACCCCTAAGGGTCCCTTAATTTTAGCCCTTGACAAAACCTTGACTTTTAAGAGCTAAAAGTTATAATAAAAGGAGAATTCCCGTAAATGGGAATTTTATATTGGCTAAAAGCCGATATTATTTGGTCAAAATATGTGTACTTCCTCAATTTGGGGCGGAAAATGGCTTAAATTAGCCAAAACCAGCCTCAAGGCTAGCCTGGTGATGGGTTTAATCCTCGCCTCTAGCCAGCCCTTTTCCTTGGCTGACGAACCCTTAACCGTACCTTCAAATTTAAAACCTTCAGATTCATCCCAGCTTATAACCACAGACCAAACCTTTCTTTTACCTCTAAAGCTCCAAACGGTTAAAGAAAGAAGGTGGGTCACGGTTACAGGTTATTCCTCAACGGTCGAGGAAACAGATGAAGACCCATTTATCACCGCCTCGGGCAAATGGGTAGCCGATGGGTTCGTGGCTTCCAATGCCTTGCCCTTTGGCACTCAAATTCGGTTTCCAGAATTATTTCCTAATAAAATATTCATAGTTGAGGACCGGATGAATCAAAGGTACGATGAGGAACATATTGATATTTGGTTTAATAGCAAAGAATTAGCCAAGGAATTCGGGGTAAAATATACTCTGATGGAAATTCTTTAAAAGCAATTAATCAAAACCCCCTTAAAGAGGGGGTTTTGATTTTTTTATACTTTATATTTTATCGTCCAACCGCCATCGACCACCAAAACTTCGCCGTTAATAAAATCGGATTCATTAGAAGCTAAATAGAGGGCAGCATAAGCAATATCTTCCGGCTCGCCAAAACGGGGATAAAGAGTAGAGCTTTCTAAAAATTGTTTAGTCTGGGGGTCAGCTAACATATCCTTGGTCATTGCTGTTTTAATCACGCCTGGCGCAATACAATTGATATTGATTTTTAGAGGGGCATATTCTAAAGCCATCTCCCGCGTCAGGGCAATAATCGCGCCTTTGGCAGCGCAATAAGCGCCCAATTCATTAAAACCAACCAAACCAGCAATCGACGAAATATTAATAATTTTGCCTGCGCCTCTTTTTATCATTTCCGGCAAAACAGCTTTAGAGCAAAGGAATACCCCCTTTAAATCAACAGCCATTGTTTCATCCCAATCCTGCTCGCTGGTCTCATGGAATTTACTAAAACGCACAATGCCAGCATTATTCACTAAGATATCTATCTGACCAAATTCTTTTAAGCAAGTTTCAACCATCTCATTAACCTCAACGGTTTTACTGACATCGGTTTTTACAAAAATCGCTGAGCCGCCTGTTTCTTTAATCTCTTCGGCTGTTTTTTGGCCTTCGTTTGTAATGTCTGCCACCAACACTTTAGCCCCTTCTTTAGCAAAAATTAAAGCGGTCATCCGGCCGATACCTGAGCCGGCGCCAGTAATGATTGCCACCTTATCTTTTAAACGCATAATTTTATCTTCATTATTTAAAATAATCTTAAAAACCGGCCTTTAAAACAGATAAGTAAAAGATAGCATAAATTATAAAGTTTTTAAATCCAAGAGAGAGTCTCTCTTAAAAAAGTTTTATAAATTAAAAAATTTATTAGTAAGGCACTATATTAAAGTACTAAGATCATTCAAACATTTTTTGCCGCCGAAGACGGCGAAAAAGAGCCAATCTGATTTTGCGGCTCGCCTCGCAAGCGGGCTCGCCGTGCTTTTAAAAATTTCAAATTTTTCTATGACGACTNCTTACTTAAAAACCCAAAAATAGAAGGCATTTTAAGGGTTCAGGAATTTAAATGACTTAACAATTTTTGAAACAACTTCATCGTGCATCTTGGAATTAGCCTCTTTGTATTCACATCCGTTTTCTTTATAAGGCCACGAAGAAATAAAAAGAAGCTCATATACTTTATCGCCATGGGGAATAAAAATATACGAAGTATGACCACAGTGCATACCACCTGTATNACCAATATCACCTTCACGATCAATTTCTGCAGCATCTACCCCNGATACTTTAATGATTTTTATAGNNCTGTCATCGAGTAGCCCGGGACTATCTATACAGCAACAACCTATTGGTTGATTAGGATAAAACCAACACCTCTTTGCGAACTCGAACCATTCGGTAAAAGATAATTTTTCAGGATTAGCATACAACCTTATGTTTCCCGTTGTTTCAAACCCACCCGGAACCCACCAGGTACCACTTGGGGTAGTTATCTCAACAGGTGGTATTGATGGCGAGAATAATCCCAACCTCATTCCCAAATACTCAGTTTTCTTCATCCAATTATATGCTTTTGATATTTCCTCTTCACTTCTCTTAATACTCTTCATATAATCATGGTATTCTTTCCAAGAAGTTTGAGGTGCTATATCGAATTCTTTAATCTCCCAATCCGAAGGATATTTTATTTCAAACCCCAAATTTTCATCTCTATATGTTCTCCAATCGGATATACCGGTTGTAGATGTCGGTGTAGTAGTTGATGTAACTACTGGACATTCTTGAAATTCACATTTGGGTGGAACCCTGGAAACATAACTGCCATCCGGGCATTGTTTGGTGTCTGGCGGGCAAACCACGGGTTTGTTTTTAAAATATACATATCCACCAATACCACCACCTAAAATAACAATAGCTATTAGGAGGGCAATGATGGGTGCGATTCCTTTATTCATAGTTTTATGGTTATTTATTTTATTAGATATTTACTTTACTCTAAAATTATTCCATACCAATAGAGAAATTCTCATTCAAATATTTTCTGGTATAGGGTCCGACAAAACCAGTGGGTGTTGATAATCCTAATGGCTCTAAAATTTGGGTCTTATATTGATTCTGTAACTTCATCACCGCTTTTTTAGTGGCTGGCCCAAAATAACCAGTCGCGTCTAGTTCGGACTCCCAAAAGCCTTCATTAATTAATAACTGTTGTAAAATTTTGACATCATTCGATTTTGTCCCTATTTTTAAATTGTTGGTTAAAATCTGAGGAAAAAGCATTACATCTTTGTTAATTTCGCTTAACTTACCTACGAGCTGAAAGCTCCTGACAAATACATCAGTGTTAAACAATGAAGAGAGATACTCAGAAACACCCTTTAATTCATCAATCGTTAATTTAATGTTGGAATTATTATCATTTATAAAATAATAACGATCGCCGTGCCAAATTTTCCCGGGCAACTTTAAGTTTTCGTTAAAAATCAAAAATAAGCTCACTTTCCCCTCGCTATCGCCGATTTCAGAAATGCCGCTTATCAAGAGTGGGAAATAAAAGTAATTGCTTTTGAATTTATATATTAGTGGCTTAATAGTGGTCTTAGTATCGCTTAAATTCGCAATGTCAAAAACAAAATATTTTATATCGCGTTGTAAATAATTTAGTAAACCTTTTT
>JGI24721J26819_10006608_pt1 | contig 11227 bp, 6 predicted proteins | sample YelNatPaOPGAMG01_FD_26819 | JGI IMG/M metagenome (IMG submission 26819)
AACTGCCGCCCCATCCGACAGCTCATCGCATCAGCAAACTGCTGGTCGGTTATGACCAGGAGGATGTTTGGCTTACCTGCAGCGGCAAGCCCGGTGGCCACCACAAGCCATGCCAGCGCCGCGAGCAATACCACCGAGGCATGACCCAGTCGGCTATTCACGCAGCCGATTGAGCGCTGGGCGCCCCTTCCAAGTCAACGCTGCAATGCGCCCGGGACTCTAGCGTGGGCGGAGGGTTAGCAAACTGCGGCATTTGGCTAAACCGGCTTGATGGCGCTGTGGCCGGCACGGCGAAGCGTGCCAGCCGCAGTTCCTCGGCAAAGGCACCTCCGATAATTCACAACAGGCCTGTCGTGGTGCGCCCTAGACCCGTGCCACCACAGCGCCGGTGCGACAATGAGCTCGGGCCGAGTGTGGTTACTGGCCGAACTTGCTGCCGCTCGGTGGTCGGGGTGGCGCTTTGCCGAGGCTGCCAGGCTTCCAGCGACGCGCGATTTCGATGTCCGCAGCAACCTTCTCGACCAACCGGGGTATGTCCACCACGCCAACACGATTGTAGAGCAGCGGTTGCCGATACTGGCGGGTGTAGGCGGCGGCATACTCGCGCCAATGCCCCAGCGCCGCTTCGAGATGGCGGACCGCCGCGGCCTGGTGCTCCGGGTTCGCGTTCGCATCAAAGAGGGCCAGCTCGCAGGCCCCTTCGATCTTGGCTGCGTAGTAGGCGCCCAAGCAGGCCAGTGCTTCCATGTCGCCCAGCGTCATCCGCAGTTCTTTATTGGCGCCCTGTTTGGGCCGGAAGGTTGCCACTACGCGCCGGGCGGTGTCGGCGTAGCGACGCAAATTTGCCGCTACATCCCGCGGGGTTGCTCCCTCCATAGGCCGGCGCGCCAACAGCCGGTCCCGCCACTCGCGAATGGTCAGATTCCCGCTTTCAGGCATGACCTCGCCCTCCATGAAGTGCCGCACGGTATAGAAGCCCCGGTGCCGCGGATGACTGAGACAGGCCTCCGGCAGCCATTTCAGATCGATGTTGCCCCAGAAAAAGCGGGTGATCTCTGGCATAATCTGCGATGCTGCGCGCCAGCCGACTAGCAGCTCGGCCGCCGGCACCTCCGGGAACCGCACGGCAAGCGTGCGCACAAACAACTCCTCCGGCAGCGTGGGGTCGTAGCTCAACCGACCCCACAGCATGAAACTGAACCATTGCTTCTGCATCACAAGCTGGCGCGGTGACTCCGGCTCCAGGTCCATCGCCTCCCGCCCCCAACAGTAGCCGTCCGGCCCCATGTAGAAGCCGGCGACCTTGTCCGGCCCGGGCATGGCCCGAATGAAGTTGCGGGCAAACTGCGGATCGCCCCAACGAAAGCTGTAAATGTCATCGTTGCGGACCGTGAGCCAAGTACGCCGCCGGGGCGACAACTCGGGCAACAGCGGTTTGATGAAGGGCGGGTTGGTCATTCCATACATGTGCGCCACGGCGTACTTGTAACTCAGATCGAACGGGCCAGGGTAATCCTTCCAATACCCCATCAGTCGGTCCAGATCGGTCATATGCAACCGGTGGATGAGGCGGAACTTGCGGTCGGGCTGCTCCTTCAACGCGTCGCGGATGCCTTCGCCATAGGCTTGCCACAGCCACTCTTCCTTGCTGAGTGCGCCCATGCGTTGGCCCATGTTTTCGCCGGCTGTGATGCCCATGCCTGCCAACAGGGGATAGGTCTTCACTGTCTCGCGCACGCTGGCACGAAAGTATCGGAGCATCTGGCCGTCGGGNTTGGANCGCGTGATNCCGTGCTTGCCTTCTTCGGTATGCAGATAGGCGTTCCAGGTAAACCAATACACCTCGATGCCGCGGTCCTTGGCCATCTGCATCACCTGCCGCCAAAACGCAATCTTCTCCTCGATGGTCATGTGTTTGACCACCTCGGCTCCGCGCAGGAATTCCGGTTTGAACATGTCCCGTCCGCTGTGCGAAAAACTCTCATCGAACAGCTCGCGCCGGCCGCGCAGGACATCGTTCAAGGCTACCTCCGGATACTCCGGCACTTTGACGATGCTTGGGAACGGATTCAGGTTCCACAGGGTCAGGACGTTGAACCGGTGCCGGGCCATCTCGTCGAAGAACTCGCGCCAAAACTCACGGCTCCACACTTCGGGGATGTTTGCCTGGGCCGCGTCGCTGTTGTCCGAGTAGCTGGGCGTGCGCAGGTCCAGCGGGATATTGAATTTGATGCCGCGCTTCTCGATGTAGGGCCGGCGCCAGCCTGTCGGCAAATTGGTCAACGTGCCCAACCGAATGGCCTCGGCCACCTCCAGGCCACCATAAAGCGCTCCCGCCACATCGGTCCCGACCACCCGCCATCCCTTGGCAGTCCTATCAATGTTGTAGCTTTGACCCGGACCGGTTTCGGCCACGGCTATCTCGATACGCAACCGTAGGCCTTGGCCGGCGGCACGCATGATCTCTTCCTTGGCGAAGGTGAGCGCCGCCGGCGCATCCGCGGGCAGCGACACCTCGATGGCCGGGCTGCGCTGCGTAGCCATCGGGATAGTTAAGGCGGCTGTTAAGAGCCTTTTGATGCTATCGGTCGTCATCTGTCAGCCTTCTCTGAGTTGTCGAAAGTTCTCTGGCAGCCGCAGCGGTAGAACTGCGCCATGCACCCGCCACTGTCCGCGAAGGCGCGGGCCACGTCAATCCTTTGCATCTCAGTCTTGGGGGACGTGGCGGGTATGCCGCCGCCTTGGCTGATGTTGCGCGCCCCAGTGCGGGTGGCTTGCACCATTTGGTCCGTCATGCGCCGACGGTGCGCGTAGAACCGGGGGGCAGAACACCGTCGGGCTGTCATAGGCGGCCTGGACCACCTTGGGGCTGCATAGCTTGCGGTAGCCACCGTGCAGCAACAGAGCGCAGGCCTTATTCATGGGAACATGCACGGCAGCAGGGAAGCCGATTGGCATTCGTCTGACCACTCTGACTTGGCGGACAGGTGTCGGTGGACCTGGACTGGGCTTGCAGCCGGGGCAGGTAGCGCGGGGCGAAGTACCATCGGCAACAGCAGGCGGTTCATGGGAGGAACCGTGATAGCTTACGAAGCATCAACCCCTGCACTTGAAGGTAACTAACACCGCTGGCAGCGGCGGCGATGGAGCATGGGGGTGTTGGCTTTGCTGCCTCGGACCATGCTTATCTACAAGGCCGCCAAGGACGGGGACACAGCCCTCGCCGCCTGGTGCACCGAGGGTCAAGTCAGTGGCTTCCGGGCTTTCTAGCGTCCAATTGGGTAGCTAGCTGCTTCAACAGACCTGCGTTTTCCGGTTTGACTGCAATGTTCTCGTTCTCTTGCGGGTCAGTGAGGTGATCGTAAAGCTCGGTGGCGACCAGCTCACCCTTCTTGTTGCGCCATTCGACGTAGCGGTACCGGTCGGTGCGCATGGCGGTGCCGAGATAGCCGCCTTTGGGATACTCGCTGAAGGCCAGCTTGGTCCACGGTGCTTTCGGATTCTGGAGCAAGGGCACGAAGCTTTGACCCTCCAAGCCTTTGGCGGGCGGCAGGCCACACAGCTCGATGAGCGACGGGTAAATGTCCACAAACTCCACCAGGGCGTCTGTCTTCTGGCCGGCGGTTTTCATGCCGGGGACGGAGACGATAAGCGGAGCGCGAGTGGCACCTTCGTAGTTGTTGTGTTTGCCGCCCCACCAATTGTGTTCGCCCATGTAGTAACCGTGATCGCCCCAGAACACGATGATGGTCTTATCGCGCAGACCCAGCCGGTCCACTTCCTCCAGCAGGCGCCCGACGCAGGTGTCCACGTAACTGATGGCGGCCAGATAGGCCTGGATACACCGGCGACCAAACTCATCACTGATCTGGCGGTCCTTGGGCACATTCCCATACCAGTAGAAGTCGTCGCCCGACTTGGCGGCGAATGCGGGTGCGTGCCGGGGCGGATACCGGTTGGCGGGAATCCTGATGTCGGCCAGCTTGTACAGGTCGAAGTATTTCTTGGGCGCGACCCACGGCACGTGCGGGTTGGCAAACCCGACAGCCAGGAAGAACGGCTGCTGCGGTTTTTGCGCCAGTTCACACAACGCGCTGATGGCCTCGCGCGCCGTGTCCCCGTCAAGCAAATCATCGTCGGCCACATCGGGCGCCTCGAAGGCCGGCCCGGCGTAAATGGCTGCGCCTGGGCCTTTGGTGGGCAGGGTTGTTCCGGCCTCTTTTGCCTCGGCACGACGTTTCTTCACTGCTGCCTGGCCTTCAGGCCCGTAGCGCGGCTTCTTCGAGTGCCACGGTGGGACACTCCACGAGGGCGGATCATCAATGCCCACGTGATACACTTTGCCGAGGCTGCGAGTGAACCAGCCGTTGTTCTTGAAATGCTGCGGCAACGTGACGACGTCGGGCATCGTCTCGCGCAAAAACGGGCCGATCTCATAGATGCGGGTAGTCCAGGTGTGTCGCCCCGTCATCAGGGAGATGCGCGAAGGCGAGCAGAGCGCCTGCTGACAGTAGGCCCGATTGAACACCATCCCACGCGCTGCCAACCGGTCGAGGTTGGGTGATCTCACCAGTGGATCGCCGTAGCAACCAAGCTGCGGGCGCATGTCATCGGATGCGATGAACAGCACGTTGAACTTCGATTCAGCGCCGGGGCTTGTCACCACCAGCGCCACCCAGAGAAACGCACTCACCCATGTCGGCTTCATCCGAACGCATCCTAGTGCCCGGGCGGCGGAAGTGGAAGTCCGACAACGCCTGAAAGTTCAGGCAGCCGGGTGCAGAGCAAACGCACGATATGCAGTCCGTTACCATCCGCTTTCAGCCTGGCCGCCACCCCGGCCCCGTGCCGGCAGCGAAGGCTCCCCCTCCCCGCGAGGGGGAGAGGGTCGGGGCGAGGGATGAGGGCGCGCCACTCGGCCTCCGGCTTCCCGGAAGCGGGGTGCAAACCACCCCGACCCACCTTCCCTCCGCCCGTGGCGGGCCGAGGCAAGGCCGCCCCGGCGCCGCGAACCGTGCCGACGACCTCCGGCTGGGCCTCGCAAAAGGCTGTGGGGCATCCGGGCTGCCGGCCCGTCGGGGCGAGTCTGGGTCCAAAACCGGTTCCGGCGGCCTTGTGCGCTCGGTCCGCGGGTCGGAGAGCGGAACCCGCGCGTCGGAAGCCTGCCAAGATGGCGCCACACTGCCGCGGCCGGGTCCTGGTGGCCGCTTCACGATGCGCAAGTCGGAGGAGCAGCCGCGCGCCGGAATGGCCGGCCCGGCTCCGAGATTTTTCGTCCAGCGGGTTTGACAAGCGGCTTGGGTAAGGATAACTGTTTTTTGACTTTAGTTCGCCTGAGTGATCACTGTCTGGTTTGAATGGGCCAGCAGCGGGCCGGCCAAACGACCGAGCAGGAAGCAACGTGGGGTCACCCGGGCACGGACAGGGCCGGGAAGAGAAATCATGAAGACGCTCAGAATCGGCCGGGGACGCGGAGCTTGCGGGTCTTCGAGTGGGGGCTGCTGGCGGGTGGCGGCGTGCACCCTGCTGCTGGCCGAAGTGATCCAGGGCCAAATCATCAATGGCGACTTCGAGGGGCCGACACCGGCACCCTGGCGCGTGCTGCCGGGCACGGGCCAGCCCGCCGGGGCCCAGCCTCCGGCGCGCCGGGTGGTGCCGCCGCCGCGCGGAAACCGGGCGGGCCACATTGGCGAGTCGGGCGGAGTGCCGGGCGACGAGGGAGCGGGCATCTTCCAGGTGTTCAACTGCTTCGCGATCCAGCCGGAGGCCTGGTGCAGCGTCACCTTCCAGGCCAGTTGGACGGTGCCGCCGGGGGTGGCCGAAACCGCGAGCATCTACCTGGCCAACGCCAACGGCGGGCAGGAGGCGAGCCTGCCGGCCGGGACCGGCACCTACACGCTGTCCATTCGGGGGTGCCTGGACCCGACCGTGCTGGGCTTCTTCGTGGACTCGGGTCCGACGGACCCGGTGGGCATTCAGTCGCGTCTGATCATTGACAACGTGGCGTGCCAATGCGGCACCAACGATCTGACCTCGACGAATCTGCTCAAGCGCTCGAGCTACCGGCAGGGCGGGCCGGGCCGGGACCTTGAGGATCCACCGTTGCCGGAGGTGGTCGTGACGGTGCAGCCGGGCTACAACAGCATCGGCGCCAACTACCTCCAAGGAGCCAATACCCTGGACGAGGTGTTGGCCGGGGCCGCGGACGGCACGCAACTGTTCAAGTGGAACAGCGTCCTTCAGAACATCGAGCCACCCTACACCTATTTTAACGGCGTGTGGCAGCCGCCCGGGGGTGTTCTCCGACCCGGGGGAAGGAGCGTTCCTGCGCAGTGAAGTGTCGCAGACATTCGCCTTTACCGGCCAGGTGCAGGAACCGCCCTGGCCCCGGCCCCGGCCGCCCGCGGGTAACTATCTGGTCAGTTGCCCCACCCCGCAGCCTTGCGCTTTCGAGGAATTGATGGGGTTCCCGCCCGTCATCGGCGACCGGGTCCTCAAGTACGACACCGTCACCGGATGGCCGCCCCAGCCGTCCAGCATCCATCGGTTTGGCCCCGGCGGCTGGGACGTGGAACCCATCCTCGCGCCGGGCCAAGCGGCGTTTGTGGAACTGGTGGATCCGGGAAGCTCCGGCTTCATCCCGCCCGGCATTGACCTGTTCAGCACCCCGGCGGGCGGGGCGACCTATCAGGACTTCCTCGAGCTGCCGATTCCGCCGGATTTCTTTGATCCGGGTTCGGAGCCGTTCTTCGGGCGAATCGAGATGCAGGGCGCGCCGCTGAACACCGAACCGCCGGGGCTGGTGCAGCCGGCCGACACCATCGTGCAACGGCTGGCCGCGGCGGAGGTGCCGCCGGGCGGCGCGGCCACGGTGCCGGTGCAGATCGTGGCGCTTTCGCTGGCCAGCAGCCAGCCGATGGTGGTGGTCTATGAGGACGGGCGGTTCGAGCCCTGGGCCGTGCGCGCTCATCTCTCAGCCGTCGCCACGCAGGAGGTGGGCATGATGATGCTGCAGGCTGACAGTTGCGGCTTGGGCGGCACCTTCACCGCGATCCTGCCGGTGCGGCCCCGGCTGGTCTTCACCCGCCTGAGCGATGGCACGGAGCGGGTGCTGGATTTTGGCTTAGAGCCCAACCTGCCGCCGCTCCAGTTCCAAACCCTCAACGGCCACTGGCTGAACTTCGATCCCGGCATCTTCAACCTCGTGAGCGCGCCGGCCGGATTGTGGGTGGACCATGATGGCAATCCATTCACGCCCCCCGTTGGGCCGCTGCCGGGCACCTCGCCCAATTTCTTCCCGGGCCTGCGCGCCCTCCGCTGCGCGCCCGGCTGTGATCCTCCCGATCGGGTCGTGAAGCAAATGACCCAGGAGGAGGCGCAACTGGCCGCCCACGGGGTGTTGCCGGCCCAGCACCCGCCGCCGGACACCGACGGGGACGGCATCCCGGACGACGCGGACAACTGCCCGGGCCTGTTCAACCCCCGCCAGCAGGACACCGACCACGACGGGGTGGGCGATGTGTGCGACAATTGCCCGACCGTTTCTAATCCCTGCCAGGAACCGGTCCTTTGCCCGGGCCAGCCGCCGGTGATCCTTCAGCCCCCGCAGGATCAGACCGTGCCGGTGGGCGGGACGGCCGTCTTCACGGTCATTGCTGCGGGTGAGCCGCCGCTCTTTTACCAGTGGCTCCACGAGGGCACAAACGTGCCGGGAGCGACGGCCGACACGCTGGTCCTGCACAATGTCCAGCCTGCCGACGCCGGCAGCTACGTCGTCTTTGTCACCAATCGGTACGGCATGGCGGTTTCCAGCCCGGCCGTGCTGCTGGTCGAGGCCGTCAACAATCCTCCGGCGCCAGGTCCGCTCTACAACCAGGTCGTGCATGCCGGCACCGTGGTCAGCTTCGCGGTCACGGCCGCCGATCCAGACCCCGGCCAGCAGCTCTTCTTCAGCCTCGATCCGGGGGCGCCGCCGGCCGCGTCCATTGATCCGTTGACGGGCGAATTCACCTGGCCGACCACGGCCGAGGATGCGGAAGAAGAATTTCCCATCACCGTCCGGGTCACGGACACCGGCTTGCCGCCCCTGAGCGCCACCGTCACCTGCACCGTGGTGGTGAGCGCGCCGCTGCTTGAAGCCACCCGCGAAGGCGCCGACATCACGCTCACCTGGCCGGCCATCCCCTGCCAGCTTTACCAGGTAACGCACGCCCCGACGGTCACCGGCCCGTGGCAGCCACTGGGAGCCGTGGTGCAGGCCACCAACACCACCGCGACGATCAAGGACGGCCCCATCACCGACGCGCCGGCGCGCTACTACGGAGTGACCACCGTGCCGGTTCCGAGGGTGCCAATCTGCTGGCCGTCGTTTTGTTTTCTCACTTACAAAATCCATCCCGGGCCGGGCATCACGGCCGACTCCGTCGCGCCGCCTGCCGGCGAAAGCACCCACAGCGAACTGCAAACCATCCCGCTGATCGTCACGGGCGAAGACACCGACCAGCTCCTCCAGAAGTGCATTTGCATTTCGCCCGAGCAAATCTGCACCTCCGCCCGCGTCATCGACCTCGTGGACTCGATGGTCTATAAATGGACGCTGATGTCGGGCGGCGGCGCCATCTCGGTGGACGGCCCGGCCACGCTCTACCTGCCCCCCAACCTGGCTACGGGCGAGACGCGCACCGTTACGATTAAAGCCGAAATCAAAGACACGCGCGGCAACGACAAACCGGCCACCGTCACCTACGCCATCGAACTGAGCCGGCCGGCCGAGTGCGAATACAAACGCAAGGTGACCATCACCAAAGAGACCGACGCGGGCACGCCCTTGGTCGTCACGCCCAGCCCGTGCGATTGCCAGCCGCAGCCGCCGGTGTGGATGGCGGTGCCCACCCCGCTGACAGGCGAGGCCGGAGGCGAGCTCAAGACCTGTGTGGGCAAACGGCTCCTGCTGCGCGCCAGCGGCACGGACAACGACCGGCTCCGGCTGGTCTGCCGCGGCACCTACTGCGGGCTTGCCATCCGGCAGCCGGTGTTGCTGGACGAGACCAAGTATGCGTGGAGCGCCATGCTGGGCGGCTTCCCCGATTACGGGGGCGCGGCGGAGTCCAACAGCCGCAAGACCACGGCCATCTACAAGGCGCCGGACGCCCCGGGCCATGATGAGGTCACGGTCAGGATCCGAGACAGCGGCCGACAAGCCCCGGACGCGCCGCTGGAAAAGAAGATCAAGATCAAGGTCATCCAGGCCGACCTGACCATCCACAAACCGCCGGTGATTGACCCGGCCGAGCCAGCCGTTTCCGAAGACGACGAATTGTGCAAAGGCGCCCAGACCTTCGTGAACCTCGACAATCACGACAAGGACACCCAGTTCGACACCGGCACCACCGACACCGACGTGCCCGGAGAAGACGAGATGGTCAAGCTCACGCTGCGTCTGGGGCCTGCCGACCTCACCGGCACCGCCACCCTCACCGCCACCGCGGGCGCGGCCCACATCAAAGTCTGGAAGAAGACCAACAAAGACACCGAATATGCCCTGGGCGACGCGTTGGCCGTGCCCGGCGATTTCACCGCCAGCGGCGGCGCGCTGGTGAAGGAGCTTTGGGTCGAGGGCATCTCCCCGCACACCGTCCAACGGGGCACGAAGTTGAAACTGACCTTCACGGACGGCACGGTGACCTGCGAAGACGAAGTCGCCCTGACCATCCTCGGTATCGAGAAGATCGAGTGGGTGGGCAAGAACAACAGCCGCAATCACGACAATACCCTGGACGCCGATCCCAACTGGCCCGGCGGCCTTGTCCCGGGGGCGTTGCGGGTCTTCCCGGACGCCCGCATCGCCAGCGGGGCCGTGGAGGCGAATCCGCGCGACAAGGTGGACGTCAAAGTGACGCTGACGGTGGCTCCCATTGAACCGGTGAAAGTCTATTTCGAGTCGTTCGACACGGATGACCCAACCTCGGCCAGCCAACCGGTGGACGATGCCGCGGGGAGCGAGGCCTCGGCCGAGGACAACCGCGGCACCAGCCCGGCCCGGGCCGGCCAGTTCACGGGCGAAGTGGGCGGGCTGAAGGAGCAGGAGTTCGACGAAAAAGTGGAGACGTTCGAGTTCCAGGTCACGCTCCAGCCCGGCGACAACTTCCGCCTGGCCGGCAACGGGGACAAGGACTTCCTGCCGGAGCTGGAGAACGACGACCCCGCCCAGCACACCGGCGCCGATGCCGCCGCCCGGAACGCCAACAAACAGCGCATCGTCAACAAGCACATCGCCCGCACGCCGGCCGAGAAGGAAATCCGCGAGCCGGACCACTACGCCAGCCCGGTGCTGACGGTGTGGCGGTTCCTCCACCTGGAACGCGACTCCTACGCCGCACCCGGCGCCGGCGAGATCTTCAATGGCGCCGGCGTGGGCAATGATGACGTCAATCCCGGCAACATCGGCAACCCCAGCATTGCCCTTCTGGTCAATTATCGTCCCGCCTTCATTGAGCCGGTGGATGACCTGGGCACGCTCGACGTCAGGGACGAGATTGCCTTTGTGCACAACCTGGCCGACGCCAACGCCGAGGCCACCGGCAACGCGGTGCGCGATGTGCGCAGCACGAACCATTTTTGGGTTGTCCATATCGTCGGCGCCTGAAGGGGAAGCCGACGAGGACTTCGACCCCGACGTGCTCCCGGGCACTTACGGCTATTCCCCGGGCGACGACGGGCCCTGCTTGATCTACCTGGAAACCATCCGCGACCGCCAGGTTTTCCCGGGACCGAATCCGCCTGCCCTGGGGATCACCCAGGCCGACTTCATCGAACGCACCGTGCTGCACGAGAGCGCCCACCGGTTGAACATGCTCCACGGCACCCCGCCCGGCGATGAGGGCCCGCTGTCGGTCACCAACAACCTTTTCGGCAATGCGGCCTCCAACCAGTTCACCGACGCCCAACTGAACGTGATCCGCAACGTCCCAAGACCCAGGTGAAGCCATGAAACCATCCCGCCTTCTCCAGCGTTTGACACGCGCACGTCTGTTTCTTCCACTCGCCGTTCTGGTCGGGGCCAGCCCCTGCACCCGCGGCGCCGAATCGGCTCACGTGACCCTGACGGCAGCCAGCGCCGCCCTTCACGCCTGCGATCCGTTGTTCCTCAAGGTCACGCTGGAGAACCGCGGCACCGAGGCCCTTGCGCTGCCCCGGCCCCTGGGCGAGAAGTTCGGCACGCTGCGCT
>JGI24721J26819_10006623_pt1 | contig 11215 bp, 6 predicted proteins | sample YelNatPaOPGAMG01_FD_26819 | JGI IMG/M metagenome (IMG submission 26819)
AAATTAAAAAACTTAAATACTCCTCATCTGATAATTCCTCAGCTTTTAATCTACTTAAACCTCCAAGAGCATCTTTATCTTTTTTAATCACTCCCCTTTCTATAAGATAATTTTCTAATTTTATTAAATTATCTCTAAGTTTGTTCAAGTCCTCTTTATATTTTCTATTAAGATTAGTAACTGTTTTTATTTTCTTTTCTTTTTCTTTTAACCAAAAATATTTTTGTACAAAAAAGACATTTAATAAATAGGAAAAGAAGGATAAAGAAAAGAAGATAAGTACTAAAACTGAAAAATATTTTATATACTTTATTTTGAAGCTTATAATTTTAGGTTCTTTACCACCGGGAGTATGTATTAATATACTTATTTTATCCTTCATTTATCACCTCTCTTTTTATGTTTTGAATTTGATTTGAGAAATTTGTTTTAAACAATTATATATATATTATCTTAAAAGTCAAATCTTAAATAATATTAATTATTTTTTAATTATAAATTTAATTTGCTTACTATTGCTTAAATTAGCTTTTGTAATATAATTAATTTTGCTTGAGGATTGGGTAATCCTTTCTCAGGCTTAAAAATAAATTTAGGGGGGAAGAAATGCCTTTGGATCCAGAGGTTAAAAAAGAAATTATTGAGAGATTTAGACGTCATCTAAATGACACAGGTTCTCCTGAAGTTCAGATTGCTCTTTTGAGTGCAAGAATTAAACAATTAGAAGAACATCTTAAAATACATCGTAAAGATTTTCATTCAAGAAGAGGTCTTATGAAACTTATAGGTCAAAGGAGAGCTCTTTTAAATTATTTAAGAAAAAATGATTTTGAAAGATACCAAAATCTTATCCAAAATTTAGGTCTTAAAAAATAAAAAGGGGGAAAGACCCCCTTTAATTTATATCCAACCTTTTTCTTGGTAAACTATTCTTCCAGTTCCAGCAGGAATAAGTCTTCCTATAATAACATTTTCTTTTAAACCTCTCAGATAATCAATTTTCCCAGCAATAGAAGCTTCTGTCAGAACTCTCGTAGTTTCTTGAAATGAGGCAGCAGAAAGCCAAGAATCAGTAAGTAAAGCTGCTTTAGTAATACCAAGTATAACTGGTTCAGCAACAGCTGGNTTTCCTCCCAGAGCTAAAACTTTTTCATTTTCCTCTTCAAACCTTACCTTATCTACAATTTCACCTACCATGAAATCGGTATCACCAGTTTCTTTAATTTTAACTTTNTTTAGCATCTGTCTTACAATAACTTCAAAATGTTTATCATTTATTTTAACTCCTTGTAATCTATAAACTTCCTGAATTTCTTCAACTAAGAACCTGGCAACTCCTTTAATTCCTTTCACTCTTAAAATATCATGAGGATTGGGAGANCCCTCTATCAAGGGATCACCTGCCTTTACTATATCACCTTCTCTTACTACTATATGTTTTCCTTTAGAAATATAATACTCCTGAGATTCTCCTATTTCAGGCTGAACTACTATTTTCTTTTTACCTCTTATTTCTTTTTCAAAGACAACTTTTCCNTCAATTTCAGTGATAATAGCATATTCTTTTGGTTTACGAGCTTCAAAAAGGTCTGTAACTTTGGGTAAACCTCCGGTAATATCCTTAGCTTTTAGAGTTTCTCTTGGAATTCTTGCAATAACATCTCCAGCATAAACATAATCTCCTTCTTGAACACTTATAATAGCACTTACAGGAAGTTCATAACGAGCCTTCCCTCTACCTTCGGGTAAATCCTTTGTTCTTCCCTTTTCGTCTTTAATAGAAATACGAGGACGATAGTCTGTTAACTTATAATCCCTTACTACTATACTCACTCTTCCTGTAGTTGGATCTATTTTTTCATCAACTGTAACTCCTGCAATAATATCTCCAAATTTAACTCTTCCATCTATTTCAGCAATAATTGGAGAAGTATAGGGATCCCATTCTACTAATAAATCTCCTGGTTTAACCTCTTGTCCTTCATCTACTTTTATTTTTGCTCCATAAATAACGGGGTATTTTTCTAAAATTCTTCCATCAGGACCTTCAATAGCTATTTCTCCCTGTCTATTAAGTGCAACCAAGTTTCCGTCTTTTCCTCTTACCAATCTCAGATTTATAAACTTAGCTTTTCCTTGAAATTGGGCTCTGTGTTCACTTTGTTCTAAAGCCTTTCCTACTGCACCTCCTATATGAAAGGTTCTCATAGTAAGCTGAGTCCCAGGTTCTCCAATGGATTGAGCAGCAATAATTCCTACAGCTTCNCCAATTTCTACAAGCCTTCCTGTAGCTAAATCTCTTCCATAACATTTTCTGCAAACTCCAAATTTAGCCTCACAAGTAAGAACAGAACGGATACTAACTTTTTCAATTCCAGCCTCTCTTAGTTTTTTAACTGCGGATTCATCTATTTCTTCATTTGCTTTCACCAAAATTTCTCCAGTTATTGGGTCTACAATATCTTCCAAAGCTACTCTTCCCAAAACCCTATCCCAAACAGGGTCTATAATTTCTCCAGCCTCAATTAAATGCCCAATTTCTATACCATCAATAGTTCCACAATCTTCTTCAGTAACCATACAATCTTGGGCTACATCTATTAATTTACGAGTTAAATATCCTGCATTTGCTGTTTTTAAAGCTGTATCAGCAAGTCCTTTACGAGCCCCGTGTGTNGAAACAAAATATTCAAGAACTGAAAGCCCCTCTCTAAAATTACTTTTAATTGGTGTTTCAATAATCTCTCCTGAGGGCTTAGCCATTAAACCTCTCATACCAGCAAGCTGTCTGATTTGGTCTTTAGAACCACGAGCACCAGAAAAAGCCATCATATAAACTGGATTAAAACTGGGACCTATTACTTTCTTTCCGTCAGGACCAATATATTCTTTTGTTTCCATTTCTTTTATCATTTCTTCTGTAACCCTTTCAGTTGTATTAGCCCAAATATCCACAGCTTTATTATATCTTTCACTTTCAGTAATAAGCCCATCTCTATATTGCTGCCAGATTTCTGCAACCTTTTTCTCAGCAGAAGCTATTATTTCTGCTTTTTTCTCAGGAATAGTTAAATAATCCACACAAATAGAAAGGGCAGCGGATGTTGCTTGAGCAAATCCCATATCTTTTAATTTGTCAGCAAAAATTACAGTTTTTTTCATTCCTGCCTTATGATAGGAAAGATTTATCAATTTCTGTAATTCCTTCTTAGTAAGGGGTTTATTATATTCTTCAAATTCTATTTCCTCTGGAACAATAGTAGAAAAAATTACTCTACCTACTGTAGTATCTACCAATTTTCCGTTCAATCTAACTTTTATTTTTGCCTGTAGCTCAACAGCTCCTGTTTGATAGGCTAAAATCACTTCATCTTTGTCTTTAAAAGTCTTTCCTTCTCCTTTAGCAAAAGGTTTTTCCGAGGTCATATAAAATAAACCAAGAACCATATCTTGGGTAGGATATACAATAGGTATCCCACTTGCAGGAAGAAGAATGTTGTTTGTAGAAAGTATTAATACTCTATTTTCAGTTTGAGCTTCAACTGAAAGAGGAACATGGGCAGCCATCTGGTCTCCATCAAAGTCGGCATTATAGGCAACGCATACCAAAGGATGAAGTTGAATAGCTTTGGTATCTATTAATACTGGCTCAAAAGCTTGTATACCAAGTCTATGCAGTGTGGGAGCACGATTAAGCATTATAGGATATTCTTTTACAATTTCTTCTAAAGCATCCCATACAGCTGGATGTTCCTCTTCTACAAGTCTTTTAGCTGTTTTTATATTGGTAGCGTATCCCTGCTTTTCAAGCCATCCATATATATAAGGCTTAAAAAGCTCTAAAGCCATCTTTTTTGGAAGACCACATTGATGCATTCTTAATTCTGGACCAGCAACTATTACTGATCTTCCAGAAAAATCAACTCTTTTACCAAGAAGATTTTGTCTAAATCTCCCCTGTTTCCCCTTTAAAACATCAGATAAACTCTTTAAAGGTCTTCTATTAGGACCAGTTACAGGACGACCTCTTCTTCCATTATCAAAAAGTGCATCCACTGCTTCTTGAAGCATTCTTTTTTCATTTTTTAAAATTATCTCTGGAGCATCAAGATCTATAAGTTTTTTAAGTCTTACATTACGATTAATAACCCTTCTGTAAAGATCATTAAGATCTGAAGTAGCAAATCTACCCCCTTCTAAAGGAACAAGAGGTCTCAATTCAGGAGGAATAACAGGAATAACTTTTAAAATCATCCATTCAGGTCTATTCCCAGAAATTTTGAATGCTCTAACTAATTGTAAACGCTTGCCTAATTTCTTTCTCCTTGCTTCACTTTGTGTAGTTTGCATTTCAATGATTATTTCCTGAATTAATTTATCTAAATCAAGAGATTTTAATAACTCATATATTGCTTTTGCTCCTGTATCAATAACAATTTTGTCTCCATACATTTCACTTAAAGCATAATATTTATCTTCTGTTAANATAGTTCCCTTGGGATATTCATCTATTTCACTTTCAATTACTATATATTTTTCTAAATAGAGTATAGATTCTACTTCTTTAAGGGTCATATTAAGTAAAAGCCCAATTTTACTTGGAATGCTTCTCAAATACCAAATATGAGCAACGGGTGCTGCAAGTTCTATATGNCCCATTCTTTCTCTTCTAACTTTACTATGAATAACCTCCACTCCACATTTTTCACAGATTACTCCTCTATGCTTCATTCCTCTATATTTTCCGCAGATACACTCAAAATCTCTTACAGGACCAAAAATCTTTGCGCAAAATAAACCATCCTTTTCAGGTTTTAAAGTTCGATAATTTATAGTTTCTGGTTTTTTTACCTCTCCATAACTCCATTCCCTTATCTTTTCTGGAGAGGCTATACCTATTTTAATAGCTCTAATTTTCATCATATCCTTAGGTTTTTCTAAGATAGCTAAAAGCTCTTTCATTCTTTAAAACACCTCCTTTTTATTCTTCTATTAACTCAACATCAAGGCAAAGCCCTTGTAATTCTTTAGTTAATACTCTGAAACTTTCAGGCATGCCTCCCTCTAAAAAGTTTTTCCCTCTAACCAATTTTTCATACATTTTGGCTCTACCTTCTATATCATCACTTTTAACAGTAAGAAATTCGTGAAGAGTATAAGCTGCTCCATAAGCTTCTATTGCCCAAACTTCCATTTCTCCCAATCTTTGACCACCAAATTGAGATTTTCCACCAAGAGGCTGTTGAGTAATTAAAGAATAAGGACCGGTAGAACGGGCATGAATCTTATCATCTACCAAGTGATGAAGCTTAAGCATATGCATGTATCCTACTGTAACAGGCTCTTTAAAAGGCTCTCCTGTCATACCATTGTAAAGTANAGTTGTTCCACTTGGATTTAAACCAGCAAGTTTTAACCATTTCTTAATTTCTTCCTCCTTTGCACCAGCAAAAACAGGAGTTGCTATAGGGATACCATCTATAAATCCTTTAGCTAACTCTATTATTTCTTCATCACTTTTGCCTTCAACTAATCTCTCATATTCATCTTCACTAAAAACTTCTTTTAAAAGGCTTTTTATACTTTCTACTTGATAATCTTGTGCAAGTTTAGCAATTTTCTTCCCGAGCTCTTTACAAGCCCATCCTAAGTGAGTTTCTAAAAGCTGTCCTATATTCATACGAGAAGGAACTCCGAGAGGTGAAAGGATCATGTCTACAGGGGTTCCATCTGGAAGATAGGGCATATCTTCTATAGGTACAACCTTAGAAATGACACCTTTATTCCCATGTCTTCCTGCCATTTTATCTCCTGGCTGAAGCTTTCTTTTCATAGCTACATATACTTTTACAATCTTTAAAACACCTGGAGGAAGTTCATCTCCCTTTTTAATTTTATTTATTTTAGCCTCATATTCCTCAGTAATTTCTTTTCTTCTTTTTTCATAGGCCTCTAATAGTTCAGAAACTATTTCTTTTTTAGATGNAGGAACAACATCTTTTAATTTTAAAAGTATAGGAGTTGGAATTGAATCAAGGAGTTTAAAAGTAAAAGGCTCTTTTTTCTTAATATAGATATCTCCTTCTTTTTCTAAATCTTTTACTGCTTTTTCCCCTTCCAAAATCTTAGATAGTTTTGTAATAAGATTTCTTTTTAAAATTTCTAAAATATCTGCTTGATTTCTTAATAACTTGGCTATTAACTCATCTTCTTTTTGTTTTGCTCTTATATCCTTTTCTAAACCCTTTCTGGTTAAAACCTTGGTATCTATTACAATTCCCTCAATTCCAGCAGGGACTCTTAAAGATGTATCCTTTACATCCTTTGCTTTTTCTCCAAAAATGGCTCTTAAAAGTTTTTCTTCAGGAGTAAGAGTAGTTTCCCCTTTAGGTGTTACTTTACCTACAAGTATGTCTCCTGGCTTTACAAAGCTTCCTATTTTTATAATACCACTTTCATCTAAGTTAGATATAAGCTCCTCTCCTACATTAGGAAGGTCTCTGGTTATTTCTTCTCTACCTAATTTAGTTTCTCTTGCTATACATTCAAATTCTTCAATATGTATAGAAGTAAATACATCATCTCTTACTAATCTTTCCGAAATTATGATGGAATCTTCAAAATTATATCCTTTCCAGGGCATAAAAGCTACAAGTACATCTCTACCTAAGGCAAGCTCTCCATGATCCATAGATGGTCCATCTGCTAAAATATCTCCTTTTTTTATCCTTTGCCCTGGTTTTACGATTGGTCTTTGGTGAAAAGTAGTATTTTGATTTGATTTTCTCCATTTAATAAGTTCATAAATCTTTATTTCTGGGGAGTGACCATCTTCTTTATCATACCTTACAACAATTCTTGTACTATCAACATCTTCTACAATTCCATCTTTTTCAGCTACTAAAAGAAAACCAGAATTTAAAGCAATTGATTTTTCCATTCCAGAACCAACAAGAGGTGCTTTTGGAGTAAGCAATGGTACAGCCTGTCTTTGCATGTTAGAACCCATAAGTGCTCTATTGGCATCGTCGTGTTCTAAAAATGGAATAAGTGAAGTTGAAACACTTACTATTTGAGCAGGGAATAAATCTACTAAATCTACTTCATCTCTATGAGCAATAATAAACTCTCCGTTTTTCCTTGCTGGAACATATTCATCTAAAATTTTCCCTTCTTTATCAATTCTAATGGTTGATTGAGCAATTATCAAATCCTTCTCTTCAGCAGCATTTAAATATATAACCTGTTTGGTAACCCTTCCATTTTTTACTAATCTGTAAGGNGTTTCTAAAAACCCATAAGGATTTACCTGAGCATAAGTAGTTGGTGAAACAATCAATCCAATATTTGGACCTTCTGGAGTCTCAATAGGACAAATCCTTCCATAATGACTGGGATGCACATCTCTAACCTCAAAACCAGCTCTTTCTCTTGTTAAACCNCCTGGTCCAAGTGCAGAGAGCCTTCTTTTGTGAGTNAGCATAGAAAGCACATTAGTTTGATCCATAAATTGAGACAATTGCCCTTGAGCAAAAAATTCCTTTACTGCTGCCATAACAGGTTTGCTATTTATAAGTTCTGCAGGGGTTAAAGTTTCTATTTCTTGAAGTTGAAGCTTTTCTTTAATAATTCGCTCCATTCTCATTAAACCAATTAAAAATTGATTTTCCACTAATTCACCTACTGATCTAACCCTTCTATTAGCTAAACTATCTATATCATCTCCTTCTTCCTCATTTTCTCTCATNCGAATTAGCTCTTTCAAAATTGCAATCACATCTTCTAAAGTCAAAGTTTTTTGTGTAACAGGNAGNTCTAAATTAAGTCTTAAGTTTATTTTATACCTTCCAATTTCGGAAAGATCATAAGTTAACGGATCAAAAAATAGAGATCTAAAATAGGCTTCTGCTATTTCTTGAGTTACAGGACTTGCAGGTTTCATTTTTCTGAAAATTTCTATTAAAGCTTCCTCTCTGCTTTTTATTTTGTCAGTTTTAAGTGCATCTCTTAGTGCTGAAGAATAACGATAGGCATCTACAAAGAGAACTTCTATCTCTTTTATGTTTTTTTCTCTTAATAATTTAAGTTTTTCTTCAGTTATTTCTTCGTTTACTTCAAGTAATACCTCTCCTGTTTCTTTATCTACAATCTCCTTAGCACAAAATTTACCAATTAATATTTCCTCAGGAAATTTCAAAACCTTTATTCCAGATTGTTTCAATCTTTTAATTATCCCAGCACTTATTACTTTCCCTTTTTTTACTAAAATTTCCCCTGTTTCTGGATGAATAATATCTATAGGAGCTTTTTGCCCAGCTAAAAGCTCATAATTTAACTCTTTTTCTACTCCCTCTTCCAAAATTCTATATTTTTCTGTGGGATAAAATAAAGAAAGGATTTCCTCCTCTGACAATCCTATAGCTTTTAAAAATACTGTTGCAGGAATATTTTTTCTTTTATCAATTCTNACCAAAAATCTACCTTTATAATCATATATNAAATCTAACCAAGAACCTTTTACAGGAATTACTCTTCCAATATAAGTTAATCTACCAGCTTTNGCATGGGTTTTATCTTTTTCAAAAATTACTCCTGGAGATCTTTGAAGTTGATTAACNACAGCTCTTTCAGTGCCATTGATAATAAACCTTCCNTCTTCTGTCATCATAGGAATTGTACCAAAATAGATTTCCTGTTCTTTTATATCNTTTATGTTTTTTACTCCAGTTTCTGGATCAAGATCATAGGTAACTAAACGTATTCTCAATTTCATAGGAACTTCATAAGTTAATCCCTTTTCTTTAGCTTCATCTGGNGTATATTCTGGAGATAAAATTTTATAATCCATATATTCTAAAACAGCTATATCTGAATAATCCTTTATAGGAAAGACCGTGGAAAGACATCTATGAATTCCTATATCTTGTCTTCTATCTGGAGGGGTATTAGCTTGTAAAAATTTTTGATAAGATTCCTTAGGAATTTTTAAAAGATCTGGTAACTCCTGAACTTGTTTAACCTTTACAAAACCTTTTCTTACTTTTGATCTTAGATTAATATTATAGGACATCTAAGAATCCCCTCCTTTAAAAATTTGAATAGGGTCCCCCCTTCTTTATCAGGGAACCCTTTTTTATTGTATTTATTCTTAAAGTATTTTTTATAAACAAAGTTATTTAATCTCTACTTTTGCTCCTACTTCTTCTAATTTTTTCTTAATCTCTTCTGCTTCTTCTTTTGAAACCCCTGTTTTAAGTGGTTTAGGAACAGACTCTACCAATTCCTTAGCTTCTTTTAATCCTAATCCAGTAATCTCTCTTACTACTTTAATAACATTAATTTTGTTAGACCCAATATCAGCAAGAATTACATCAAACTCTGTTTTTTCCTCAACAGCGGGAGCTGCTTCACCAGCTGCTGCTTGAGNTACTGCTGCTACCGCTGCTACAGGTGCTGCTGCGGTGACTCCAAATTTTTCTTCAAGTTCCTTAATAAATTGAGACAATTCCAAAACACTCATGTTAGCAATAAATTCAATTACCTCTTCTTTAGTTACTGCCATTTTCAATCCCTCCTTTTTTAAGTTTTATTCTCCTTTAGCTTTCTTTTCTTCAACGGCTTTAAGAACATAAAGAAAGTTTCTAATAATAGCTGAAAGAACACCTATAAAATTGGCAATTGGTGCTTGAAGGGTACCAAGAACTTGAGCAAGTAAAACTTCCTTAGGAGGAAGTTTAACTAGTTCTTCTATAGCGGATGCTTCAAATCCCTTGCCCTGTATTACAAAACCTCTTATTTTTAGAGATGGATGATCCTTTACAAATTTATTTAAAACCTTTGCGATCTCAATAGGATCTTTGTAAGCAATAACAAGGGCTGTAGGACCTTCTATATATTCATTTACTGGCTGAACAGGTGTTTCTTGTGAGGCTATTCTAATTAAAGTATTTTTAACAACTCTAAATTCTCCTCCCTTTTCTCTTATTAACTTTCTGATTTCATTACTTTCTGCTACTGTAAATCCTTTAAATGAAGTTACAAAAATACCTTCAGAATTTAAAAACTTTTCTTTTAAATTTTTAACCATTTCCTCTTTCTTTATTCGAGTAAGCAAGGCTAACCTCCTTAAATATCATTTAATTTTTTCTGAAAGGGCACCCTTTCGCCTCTAAGTAGGCTGGGGAAAGCTTTACCCATTTAAGCCTCTTTTGGCACCTACTTGTCTTAGGCCCCAAGAGTAACCCTTGTTTTTGAGGGATTCTCATTGGGGCTCTTATTTTTTATAATTTAATCTCCTGAATATTTCTGTATCAAATTTCTTACCTCACCTGGATCAACCTTTATTCCAGGTCCCATAGTTGTAGAAAGAGCAACCCCTCTTATATACTGTCCCTTAGCTGCTGANGGTTTTGCTTTTAAAAGNGCCTCAAAAAAAGCAGCTAAATTTTCTAATATTTTCTTTTCTCCAAAAGATACCCTTCCAATAGGCACATGAACTACTCCTGCCCTATCCACTTTAAAGTCAACTTTACCTGCTTTTATATCTTTAACTGCTTTAGCTATATCAAAAGTGACAGTTCCTGTTTTTGTGCTTGGCATAAGCCCACGTGGTCCCAATATTTTACCAATCTTACCTATTTGAGACATCATATCNGGAGTTGCTACAACTTTATCAAACTCTAACCACCCCTCTTGAATCTTTTTTATTAAATCCTCATCCCCTACATAATCTGCTCCTGCTTCCATAGCTTCCTTTGCCTTTTCTCCTTTAGCAAAAACTAAAACTCTAACAGATTTGCCAGTTCCATGAGGTAAAACTACAGAACCTCTTACCATCTGATCTGCATAGCGTGGATCTACACCTAAATTAACTGCTACCTCTACAGTTTCATCAAATTTAGCATAAGAATTATCTAAAGCTAATTTCACTGCTTCCTCAAAGGTGTATCTTTTAGTTCTATCAACTTTTGCTAAGGCTTCTCTATATTTTTTACCCCTTTTTGCCATTTTTTCACCTCTCCTAATCTACAATTTCTATTCCCATACTTTTAGCAGTCCCCTCAATAGTTTTTATAGCTGCTTCCAAAGATGAAGCAGTAAGATCTTGCATTTTAAGTTTTGCTATCTCCTCTATTTGCTTTCTGGTAATTTTTCCCACCACTTCTTTTTTTGGATTATGAGCACCTACTTCAATTCCAGCTGCCTTTTTTAAAAG